>Ga0067045_1027581_pt1 | contig 86344 bp, 71 predicted proteins | sample TerdegcTABiofilm_FD_59184 | JGI IMG/M metagenome (GOLD analysis project Ga0067045, IMG submission 59184) | Combined Assembly of (Gp0054472, Gp0054536) Wastewater bioreactor microbial communities from Singapore -Terephthalate degrading...
TGAGCTTTGAGCTTTGAGCTTTGAGCTTTGAGCTTTGAGCTTTGAGCTTTGAGCTTTGAGCTTTGAGCTTTGAGCTTTGAGCTTTGAGTCGCGCAGAAGTGGGCTTGTGTGCCTGAGCCTTCCGCTTCTGGCTCCTGATTACCCCATCGCATCCAGCAGCACCCGACCGCGCCGTCGTTCCCGCGCAGGCGGGATCCCAGGGGCGAGGTCCTGTGCCCCTGGGGGCCTGGGCACGTATGCCCAATCCGAGGCCTCGGGAGTGACAAAACCGGTCTCCGCAAAGAGGGCTGACAAAAAATGTCACCCTGCTTGAGCCGGCTGAGCGTCACAAAGTGTCACCCTCGCGCGTGAAGCGTGAAAAAGACCGCAAAAACAGACTCACTTCGTGCTGGCACGGCATCTGCATCAGTCCTCCCGTCTACTTTCCAACCCTCTCCAAGGAGTTATCCATGAAGCGTTCCCTGCAACAGGGTTTCACCCTGATCGAACTGATGATCGTGGTGGCCATCATCGGTATTCTGGCTGCCGTGGCGCTGCCGGCCTATCAGGACTACACCAAGCGAGCGAAGGTGTCCGAAGTGATCTTGGCCGCCTCTGCTTGCCGTACGGCTGTTACAGAAACCGCTCAATCTACCGCGACCCTGCCTGGCGCTAACGGCTATGGCTGCGAGTCTTCTACGGCTGTTTCGCAGTATGTGGCTAGCGTGGCGACCTCCGCTGCTGGTGTGATCACTGTGACTGCCCAGGGGATTGCCACTGACGTCGATGGCCAAACCATTGTTTTGACTCCTTATGCCGGCGCTACTGGTACTACGGCTATTACTGCTGGCTCGGGTGTTGGTCAATGGGTTTGTAGCGGTACGATTCCTCAGAAGTATCGCCCTGCAACATGCCGCGGCTGATGAGCTGACCTTGCAAAAAAAAAGGCGCCTTATGGCGCCTTTTTTTTTGGAGGACGGCTGTTTCAAGTGGAGTTTAAATGAGGCGTGAAGGTGTTGTTTGAGTATGCATTGATCCATGCGGGTGTTTGTTCGGTGGTGTTCTTGGTCGCCTACTTTTTTGTGGGCTCTAGGTGGCTTTGGTATACAGCTGCAGGCCTGTTCGCGCTGAATATTATTTGGGTGGCTGCTTATTTTCTGATTAATTCCATTACTGGAAATGGCTTCAATGAAGCTGTTCTTTATTATATTCTCAACGCCTCGTGGAAGGATGTGATTCTGCTGACGGCGTATGATGAAGTTCTCTATGCTGTGCCGGTTATTGTGTTGGTGTTGGGTTTATTTTTTTATGGCGTGATCAGGGCTAGATTGCCAAAATTTTTGCCTGCTTCGGTTGGCATGCAACTATTTCTGGTTTTTGGGGGGGCAGCAATGGGGGGTATCATGTCCCCATTGACCGAGGAGGTGTCTCTGACGGCAACCTCTGCGGGTATGAATAAAATTGATCATATCGATCTTCCGAATTTTCTTGCTGCTAACAGTGTTCCGGAGAGGCTGAGCGGGTCAAAGAAAAATCTCATAGTCATTTATTCTGAATCTTTGGAGTGGGCATTTTTTGACGAGAGTCTCTTTCCTGGTTTGATGCCTAAATTGAATGCTTTGAGTGCACAAGGGGTTGTCTTTGAAGGTATTCAACAGGCCCCAATGTCAGAGTGGACTATTGCAGGAATGATTGCAACGCAATGTGGTGTTCCTCTCTCATCGCATCGGTTGAGGAATGAGTCAAATGATTTTGGTAAATTTGCCGGTGGCTATAACTGTTTGTCTGATTATTTGGGAAAGCAGGGTTTTTGGCGTGTCTATATGGGAGGGGCGAGCAGTGATTTTGCTGGCAAAGGGCGCTATTATGAAACGATGAATTTTGAGGAGATTTTTGGCCTTGAAAAATTGTCAAATCCTAATTCGCCTCTGTCAAAATGGGGGATTTATGATGACGAACTTTTGCCCTTGGTGCGACAGAAAATCGGAGCGCTTCGGGCATCGAGTCATCTTCCGTTTGCGTTGGTTACATTGACGCTGGATAGTCATCCCCCAGAAGGTTTTGCTTCACCTGCTTGTAAGCTTCGGGGTGTTCGTTACGGTCGAGGTGATGTCGAGCATTTGAATGCGCTGCGATGCACTGATGAGATTTTGGGCGATTTTCTGGAGCAAATAGTTCGTGACAACATTCATGATTCGACCATTGTGCTGCTGTCGGACCACCTGATGATGAATAGCCAGGCGCGCGAGGCACTGAGCCAGAATTCTGCGCCGCGCCGCAATAGAATGGTGATATGGGATAAGGCCTTGACCCCACGAACGGTGGGTCGGACGGCCAGTCAATTTGACGTAGCACCCACTATTCTCCAGGTGTTACTGGGTCGCTCATATCAGGTGGGTTTCGGGTCTTCCATTTTGGATTCCCAGCCTAATTTGTCCGAGCGCTATGGGAGTCGTGTTTTCGATGAGTCTGTGTACGCGTGGCGCACAGATTCTTGGAAAAAATGGTGAGAGAAGCTTACGCTCTTTTGAGAGCAAGTTTGGTTATTGGAGAGTGGTGGGTGTTTGTGGGAGAGGTACAGGATGGATGTTTCTCACCACCTCATGCACAAACCCCAATTTCTCCAATACCGGTGTCGACAGCGCAAACGGATAGGCGTCGTCCTGTCCCAGACTGCGGTTGAGGCTGTTGAGCACGAGTGAAGTGGCCATACCCTGGCTGAGCAACTCGGTGAAGGCCGTTGGTGACGTTTGTGCGTCTCCGGGTGCGTAGGGATCCTGGCACCGGGTGATGACCGCTTCGCCTGGGCCTTGCAGGCTGAACTGCATCTGGAAGTGGGCGGCGGTTTCCAGCAGGTCCATCAGGTGCAGGTAGTGGGCCCAGGTTTCGGCCCAGTCTTCCCATGGGTGCATGGTGGCGTAGCTGCTGACGTGGTGCGCGGGCCAGTCGGCGGGTGGGCCGGAGGTGTAGTGGCGTTGCAGGGCCTGGCCGTAGTCGGTGCGTTCGTAGCCGAACAATTGGCGAAACTGCTCCAGGGCGGGGGAATTGTTCGGGAAGAACAGGTCCCAATAAAAGTGGCCCACTTCGTGCCGCAGGTGGCCGAGCAGGGTGCGGTAGGGCTCGTGCAGGTGGGTGCGCCGGCGGGTGCGCTCGGTGTCGTCGGCTTCAGCGATGTTGAGGGTGATGAGGCCGTTGGCGTGGCCGGTCATCACGGGCTCTTCGCCGGGCACGTCTTCACGGAATTCGTAGACCGGGGTCGGTAGCGGAGCGTCGCTGGAGCGGGCGTTTTCCAGGCCGAGTTTGGCGAGGGTGTAGTACAGCCGCCGTTTGGCGTGTTCGATGGTGGCCCAGCGCTGGCGGTTGCCGGGGACTTCGAGGTTGGGGATGACGCGGGTCTGCCGGCACGAGACGCAGTAGCCGTCGGGATCGTCGGCCGCGACGAGGAAGTTGCAGGCCTGGTGGTCGGCGTGGTTGCGGCAGAAGCGCCAGGGGCCGTCGATGTCTCCCCCTTCTTCGGGACCCACAGCCCGCAGGCTGAGCACCTCAGGGTCGAAGCCCAGCGCGTGGCGGCAGGTCACGCAGACCAGATCGTTGAAGAACACCAGGCTGCCGCATTGGGTGCACTGGAAGGTTTTCATGGCAACGCCCTCCCGGGTGGCAGACGTTTATTCGGCCACAAAATGCCCGCTCTTGCCACCGTGTTTTTCCAGCAGCCGCACGTGTTGCAGCGTCATGCCCCGGTCGGCGGCCTTGCACATGTCGTAGATCGTCAGCAGGGCCACGCTGCAGGCGGTCAGGGCCTCCATTTCAACGCCGGTCGGGCCGGTGCACTCGGCCCGGGCCAGGCAGCGCACGGCCGGGGTGTCGGGTTCGAGCTCAAAGTCCACGGTCACGCGGGTGAGCGCGATCGGATGGCACAGCGGAATCAGGTCGCTGGTGCGCTTGGCACCCTGGATGCCGGCGATCCGGGCGATGCCCAGTACGTCGCCCTTGCGGGCATGGCCCTCGCGGATGAGCGCCAGTGTGGCGGGCTGCATGGTGATGCGGCCTTCGGCAATGGCCACCCGGTGCGTGGCCGCCTTGGCGGCAATGTCTACCATGTGGGCTTGGCCCTGGGCATCGAAATGCGTCAGGGGGCTGTGGGCAGGCTGGTCGGTCGGAGGAGTCGGGGTGTCGGGCATGTCAGGCAAACTTTGCATGGGATTTACAGAAACCCTGGGCGCTTGGCGGCATCATACGAAGATGCTTGTCCCTGCAGCCTCTTCCGTGCGCGCCGTGTCGCTGGCCGCTGCCCTGTGCGCCCTGGTGCTGACCGCTTCCCTGTCGCCATCGGCGCCCGCCCAGGCGCAAAGCACCCCACCAGGGCGGGCGGGCTCGTCGCTGCCTTCGCTGGGCGACGGCTCGGACATGGGGCTGAGCGAAGAACGCCGACTGGGCGACAGCATCGCGCGCAGCATCTACCGCGATCCGGACTATCTGGACGATGCGGTGCTGGTGGATTACCTCGATTCGCTGTGGCAGCCCTTGTTGGTGGCGGCGCGCAAGCGGGGTGAGCTGTCGCCCGAACTGGACGAGCGCCTGGCCTGGGAGCTGATGCTGTCCAACACCAAGCAGGTCAACGCCTTTGCCCTGCCAGGGGGGTATCTGGGGGTGGAGCTGGGCCTGGTGGCCGTGACCGACACCCCTGAAGAGCTGGCCAGTGTGCTGGCGCACGAGTTTTCGCACGTGGCGCAGCGGCACATTGCGCGCATGCTCAGCCGCCAGTCACAGCAGGCGCCCTGGATCCTGGGCGCCATGATTCTGGGCGCGCTGGCGGCCAGCGCCAGCTCCAACGTGGACGTGGCCAACGCGGCGATCATGGGTGGGCAGGCCATGGCGGTGCAGAACCAGCTCAACTTCTCGCGCGACATGGAGCGCGAGGCCGACCGGGTGGGTTTTGGCGTGCTCACCGACGCGGGCTTCGACGGGCACGGTTTCGTTTCGATGTTCGACAAGCTGCAGCAGGTGTCGCGGCTGAATGACGACGGCTCCTATCCCTACCTGCGCAGCCACCCGCTGAGCACCGAACGCATGGCCGACATGCGCGCGCGGTTGCCGGCCGGGGCTGCCAGCACGCCGCTCGGGCCGCGCAAGTCGGCGGTGGCCGCCTCTGAGGCGGTGGCGGTGCACGCCTACGCCTCGGCGCGCGCGCGGGTGCTGTCGGAAAAGGCGCCGGAGCGCTGGCGCGTCTGGTGGCAGGCTGGCCAGGTGCCGCAGGCCACGCCCGCCGAGCGTTATGCGGGCGCGCTGTCGGCCCTGCGCCTGGGCGAGCGGCAGTCCGCGCTCGCGTTGGCGCGCTCGCTGCGGGCCCAGGGCGACCCGCAAGCCCAATGGGTGCTGGACGCCCTGTGGCTGGAAGTGGTGGCGCGGGCGAAGGCCGCGGGGACCCCGGTGGCCCCGGTGGCCGACGCCGACTGGCTGCCGGTGCGTGACGCGGCGCTGTCCAGCGACCGGCGGGCGCTGGTGCTGAACGCGGCCGAAGCCGCCTTGACCGGCGGCGCGCCGGCGCTGGTGAGTGCGCGCCTGAGCGGTTGGGTGGTGCAGCACCCGCGCGATGCGGGGGCCTGGCAACTGCTGGCCCGCGCGCAGCAAGCCCAGGGGCGGCGTCTGCACGCCATCCGCGCCGAAGCCGAGGCGCGGGCTGCCCAGTTGGATTACCCGGGCGCGATCGAGCGGCTCAAGACCGCGCAGGCCCTGCCGGCGAACGAGCGTACCGATGGCATGGAGTTGGCCATCGTGGACGCCCGGTTGCGGGCGCTGGACACGCTTCAGCGCGAAGAGATGAAGGAATCAGCGCGCAAGCAGTGAGCGCACGGCGGCATTGACCAGCAGCATCAGGGCCGAATAGATCAGCGAGCCCAGCAGGGCCGCCCAGAAGCCGTTGACGTGAAAGCCGGCGAGGATGGAGCCGGCCGCCCAGAACAGCAGGGCGTTGATCACGAACAGAAACAGCCCGAGCGTGACGATGGTGACCGGCAGTGTCAGCACAACGAGTAGCGGCCGCAACACCATGTTGAACAGCCCGATCACCAGGGCCGCCACCAGGGCCGAGGTGAAGTTCTGCACCTGCACGCCGGGGTAGAGATACGCCACCATCAACAGTGCACAGGCTGCCAGCAGCCAAGTCAGGATGAGTTTCATGCGGCCAGCATAGCACCCGCCGTGGTGTTTGCCGGGGGCTGCCTGTGTGGTCCCCGCCGTCATGCCCGCGCAGGCGGGCATCCAGCCGCGCATCGCCAGACCCAGCCCGTCAAGAAACCAGCGCCTGGCGCCTCACCGCGAGACCCGTTCCGCGTAGCGGTTGAAGCGCCAGGCCGTGCCTTCCTGCGTGATGCGCCGCCAGACCACCCGTTTCTGGGCCGGGCTCATGCCCGTCCAGAGTTGCACTTCCTCGAAACTGCGGCCACAGCCCTTGCAGTGCGCGTCGCCCTGGCTGGTGGAGCAGATGGCGATGCAGGGGGTGTCGGGCTGCGTGTCCACCCAGGCCAGCCAGGCCGAGCGGGCGGCGTCGGGGATGTCGTGCTCATCCACTTCATGGTGGCGCAGGAAAACCAGGCGGGCATAGACCTCGGCCAGGGCGTGCACCGGTGGCGCCAGCGACACGCCGTCGGGCGAGGGCGTGCGCTCGCGCCAGTGGTTGATCGCGGCTTCGATGTCGGAAATGTGGATGCCGGCCATGGGGTGCGGATCATAAGACCCCGGGCCAGGGTGTCGGTTTTCCCGGTGCCGACACCCCGTGCCGCTTGTGGGAACTGCGTACGCCGCCGATGTGCCACCGCGCGGGCGCGCACCTACAATCGGCGCTTCGAAGGGGAGTAGCTCTGCGGTCTTCCCCGACCGTCCGGTTCGTCGTCACCACGGTGCCTTTCAGGCGCCCGGCGCTCCGGGCCCGCTGCCGGCGGGTCGAGCAAGACCTTTGACAGGCCCGCCAGGGTCGGTGTCAGGCTGCGCACGCCCCTTCGCTCCACGTGTCCATCGTCACACAGGCAAGGGTTGGGCGCCTGCTGGCACCGTCCTGCCGTGCCGAAGGCGGGAACGCACAGCCGGGCTGGCCGGGGTTCGGGACCCATAACGACACCTATCGAGGACTCTCATGGATTTGGACTTTCTCACCCACGCGCCGTTCTGGATCGCGCTGGGGCAGATCATCATCATCGACATCCTGCTCGGCGGCGACAACGCGGTCGTGATTGCGCTGGCCTGCCGCAAGCTGCCGCCGGCCCAGCGCACCAAGGGCATCATCTGGGGCACCGCCGGGGCCATCGTGTTGCGCGTCATCCTGATTGCCTTCGCGATGACGCTGCTGAACATTCCGTTCCTGAAGCTCGTCGGCGCCATCCTGCTGGTGTGGATCGGCATCAAGTTGCTGGCCCCCGATGAAGAGGGGCACGACAACATCCAGGGCAGCGACAAGCTGCTGGCCGCCATCAAGACCATCATCGTGGCCGACCTGGTCATGAGCGTGGACAACGTCATCGCCATCGCGGGCGCGGCGCAGAACGCCGGTCAGGACCACTCGATGCTGCTGGTCGTGCTGGGCCTGCTGATCTCGATCCCCATCATCGTCTGGGGCTCGCAGCTCGTCATCAAGCTGATGGCGCGCTTCCCGGTCATCATCACCCTGGGGGGCATGCTGCTGGGCTGGATCGCGGGCGGCATGGTGGTCACCGACCCGGCTTTCGTCAATCCCGACAAGTGGACCTGGGTGCCCAAGCTGGGCGCCATCGACCCGGCCACGAACGAAGCGGTCATCTCCAGCGCCCTCTACTGGGTGGCCCACGTTGCCGGCGCGCTGCTGGTGCTGGCGCTGGGCAAGTGGATCGCCTCGCGGCGTCCCGCGGTGGCGCACGAAGCCTGAGCGAGCGGGCCTGCCTGCGGGCGTTGCCGCGGCAGGCTCTGCCTCCCGCGAAAGCGGGAGCGCAGATCCCTCATCCGGAAAAGGGGCCGAGGCCGTCGGCGCCGCTTACTGCGGCACCACGTAATTGGCCTGCGTGAAGTTGTCGATGCCGCAGGACAGGTCGCCGATCCAGTCGATGAATTCCTTGACCGCCGCGCCCGCCAGCGGGGCGCCGTGTTGCGGCACGATCAGATCGATGGGCAGGGTGCGTGCCATGTTGGCCCACAGCCGCAGCACCTTCTGCGACACCATGTAGCGGCGGTGGAACGGCTCCATGCGGGGCAGGTGGGGCGCCAGCGACGTGATGGGCTTGGCCGCGTCGGCCGACGTGCCCAGCGACACGGCCAGGTCGCCCGAGAACAGGATGCGGCTGACCGGATCCCAGAACTGGAAGTTGCCTTCGGCGTGCATGAAGTGCGCGGGCAGCGCCACGAGTTCGCTGCGGCCGAGCCGGATGCGCATGCCGGGGTCGGGAATGCCCACGATACGCCCGGCTGTCTTGCCCGGTTTGCAGAAGTGCGGCGCAAAACGCTCCCACAGGCGCGAGATGTACAGCGTGGCCTGGGTGCTGGTCATCCAGCGGTCCAGCGACGCGATGATGTCGGGATCGGCGTGCGAGGCCAGGATCTCGGTGAGCTTGTTGGGCGGAAAAAAGCGGCCGATGGTCAGCAGCAGTTCGTTGAACGCCATGTTGCCGCCCGGATCGATGATCGCGCCCTGGTCGTTGTCGATCACCAGGAACTGGTTGGCCTGCACCGCCTCACCGCCTTCGTCGCTGAGGTTGGCGAACATCAGGCACACATGGCCATTCTTGTTGTACAGCTCGATGGCCATCGCGACGTGCTCCTTCAGGACAGACGGTGAAGCGGAGGATCAGGCGCGGCGCGCCAGTTCGGCGGCCTTGCCCACGTAGCTGCCGGGCGTCATGGCCAGCAGGCGGTCCTTCTCGGCCTGGGGAATTTCCAGGCTGCGGATCAGCGTGTGCAGCGCTTCGGCCGTGACGGTCTTGCCGCGCGTGACTTCCTTGAGCTTTTCGTAGGCGCCGGGCACGCCGAAGCGGCGCATCACGGTCTGGATCGGCTCGGCCAGCACTTCCCACGAGGCGTCCAGGTCGGTGGCCAGGGCCTCTTCGTTCAGTTCGAGCTTGTTCAGACCGGTCATCAGCGAGGCGTAGGCCAGCACCGCATAGCCCATGGCCACACCCATGTTGCGCAGCACGGTCGAGTCGGTCAGGTCGCGCTGCCAGCGGCTGATCGGCAGCTTCTCGCTCAGGTGCTTGAGCACGGCGTTGGCCAGGCCCAGATTGCCTTCGGCGTTCTCGAAGTCGATCGGGTTGACCTTGTGCGGCATGGTCGAGGAGCCGATCTCGCCGGCCTTGAGCTTCTGCTTGAAGTAGCCCAGGCTGACATAACCCCAGATGTCGCGCGACAGGTCGATCAGGATGGTGTTGGTGCGCGCGATGGCGTCGAACAGCTCGGCCATGTAGTCGTGCGGCTCGATCTGGATCGAATACGGCTGGAAGGTCAGCCCCAGGCCCAGCGGCTCGGGCGTCTCCACCACCTTCTGGCTGAAGTTCTCCCAGTCGAAGTCGGGCCAGGCCGAGAGGTGGGCGTTGTAGTTGCCCACGGCCCCGTTCATCTTGCCCATCAGCTTGACGCCGGCGATCCGCTCGCGCGCCGTGGTCAGCCGCACCACCACATTGGCGATTTCCTTGCCCACGGTGGTGGGGCTGGCGGTCTGGCCGTGGGTGCGGCTGAGCATGGGCACCGCGGCGTGGGCCTGCGCCATGGCGCGCAGCTTGTCGATGATCTGGTCCAGCGTCGGCAGCAGCACCTGGTCGCGCCCGCCCTTGAGCTGCAGGGCGTGGCTGGTGTTGTTGATGTCTTCGCTGGTGCAGGCGAAGTGCACGAACTCGGCGGCTTTCTCCAGTTCGGGTCGGGCCTCGAACTTGGACTTGATCCAGTATTCGACCGCCTTCACGTCGTGGTTGGTGGTTTTCTCGATCTCTTTGATCGCGGCCGCATCGTCTTCGTTGAAGTTCTTGACCAGACCCAGCAGATAGGTGCGGGCGCCCGGCGACAGCGGGGCGAATTCGGTGAAGCCGGCGTCCGACAGCGCGATGAACCAGGCGATTTCCACCTGCACGCGCCGGTGCATGTAGCCCTGTTCGCTCATGAACGGGCGCAGCGCCGCCAGCTTGCCGGCGTAGCGGCCGTCCAGGGGCGAGAGGGCAGAAATCGGGGACAGGGTGGCCGCCGGGGCCGCGGGGGAAGAAGAAGCTCGCATCCCGCCATTGTAGGTTCGGCCCCTGGGCGCCAGCCGGTCGCCAGCGGTGCACAGGCGTCAGTTCGACCGGCGGTTTCGCTGGCTAAAATGCCACCCCCATCACCCCCCGGTCGACGTCATCCATGAAGCTCATTGGCGCCATCACCAGCCCTTACGTCCGCAAAGTCCGTGTCGTCATGGCGGAAAAGAAGCTGGATTACCAGTTCATCCAGGAAGACGTCTGGTCGGCCGACACCCACATCACCGATGCCAACCCGCTCGGCAAGGTGCCCTGCCTGATCATGGAAGGCGGCGAAGCGGTGTTCGACTCGCGGGTGATCGTCGAATACCTCGACACGCTCTCGCCGGTGGGCAAGCTCATTCCGCCTTCGGGCCGCGAGCGCGCCGAGGTCAAGACCTGGGAAGCGCTGGCCGACGGCCTGCTTGACGCCGCCATCCTGGCGCGGCTCGAACTCACCTGGCCCGGGCGCGCCGCCGGCGAGCGCAGCCAGGCCTGGGTCGACCGCCAGATGGGCAAGATCCAGGGCGCGCTCAAGTCCATGAGCCAGGGCCTGGGCGACAAGCCCTTCTGTTCCGGCATCCACCTGAGCCTGTCCGACATCGCGGTGGGTTGCGCGCTCGGCTACCTGGATTTCCGCTTCCCCGCCATCGACTGGCGCGGCCCCTACCCGAATCTGGCCAAACTCAGCGACAAACTCGCGCTGCGCCAGAGCTTCGTCGACACCCAGCCGACGGCCTGACCGGACACCGGGCCGATAAAGGCCCGGACAACCCGTCTATTTCCGCGAACGGCCCGCCGGCCGCTTCCTAGACTGGCTGTCATGAACACACAGCCCCATGTCCTGGTGGTGGACGACGATCCGGCGATCACCCAGCGGGTGACCACCTGCCTGCACCGCCACGGCATGACCGTCAGCGTGGCGGGCGATGCGGCGGCCATGGACGAACTGCTGGCGCGTGAGCCGGTGGATCTGGTGGTGCTCGACCTGGGCCTGCCGGACACCCACGGTCTGGCGCTGCTGCGGCGCCTGCGCGCCGTTTCGGCGTTGCCGGTGGTCGTGCTGATTGCGCGGGCCTCGTCCTACGACCGCATCGTCGGGTTCGAGAGCGGTGCGGACGACTGCATCACCAAACCCCTCGATCCGGTCGAATTTGCCGCGCGCGTCCAGCGCGTGCTGCGCCGAGCCCAGGCCGACCGCACCCAGCCCCGGGGGCTGAGCGGCGCGGGGGTGGTCCGCTTCGATGGCTGGCAACTGCACCGCACGCAGCGCTACCTGCAGACCCCCGAGGGCGCCATGCTGCCGCTGTCGAACGCCGAATGCCGCCTGCTCGATGCGTTGCTGGCGTGCCCGCGGGCGGTGGTGACCCGCGATCAGCTGTTCGACCAGGCGCGCGGCCGGGCCAGCGCCCCGCCCGATGGCAGCCTGGAGAGGCTGATCGCCCGCCTGCGCCACAAGCTGGGCGGGGCCCAGGCGGTGGGCGCGCCGCTGATCAAGACGGTCAGGGGGATGGGTTACATGCTCGACGCCCGGCAGGTGGAGGCGGTGCCGGGTCTGCACTGAAGCCGGTCGCCGCCAGCGGCGCCGGGCTGGAAAGACAAGGTCTGCGAAGCGCCCCGAAACGAAGAAGGGAGGGAGGGAGGAGGAGGAGAAGCGCCTCGGGATTGCATCCACCACACGGTGGAAGGCTTCGCAGACAAAAAGGGGCGGCGTGTGAAACGCCTTGCTGTCATGGAGGCGGCTCGCCGGCAGAAAGTTCCCGCGCCGTTCATCCGGGGCAGGCGTCCGACCAACGGCACGCAGGGGCTCGCGTGTGCGCCGCTGCTCAGCCCTTGGCCGCCAGCACCTGTTCCACGTCGCGCAGGAAATCGCGCTGGTCGGGCGCCACGCGGCTGCCGTAGCTGCGCACCGTGCGGCCATCGCGGGCAATCAGGTACTTGTGGAAATTCCAGCGCGGAGCTTCGCCGGTGATCCGGGCAAGCTGCTGGTACAGCGGGTTGGCTCGCGCTCCCGCCACGCTGCTTTTGGCAAACATCGGGAAACGCACGCCGAAGGTGTTTTCACAGAATTCGGCGATGGTCTGGTTGCTGCCCGGTTCCTGGCTGAAGTCGTTGGAGGGAAACCCGAGCACCACCAGGCCCTGCGGGCGGAAGCGGTCGTACAAGGCCTCCAGGCCCTTGTACTGGCCGGTGAAGCCGCAGTAGCTGGCGGTGTTGACCACCAGCACCGCCTGGCCGGCGTACTGGCACAGGTCCTGCGGTTTTTCGTCTTGCAGGCGCTCGAAGGTGTGGGTCAGCAGGGCCGGGCAGGCGGCGCTGCCGGTGGCCGCGGCGGCAGATCGGGGGACCATGCCGCCAGCACCGAGGCCGACCCAGGTCACACCGGCGGCCAGGGCTGTGCGGCGCTTCAGGCCCGGTCCGGGCAGGGGTTTCGGGGACGGGGTGGCGGCGTGTGGGGGCAGGGCGTTGGGCATGGGGGACTCCAGGACGAAGACAGCAGGCTGTTGGACGGGCCCGGGCGGGCAGGGTTCCTGCCGGCCGGACCGGGTGTCTGGTGGATACGCAGGCCGGGCGCGGGTGGATTCAACCCACGTGCCAGCGGGACACCCGGTCGCTCGCGAGCATCGCGAACAAGGCCAGCACCAGGCCCCAGAGCGCGCCCGTGAGGTGCGCGGCCTGCACCACCGACATCTCGTTGCTGGTGTCCCAGATCACGGGGTAGGACCAGGCGCTTTCCAGCCACAGCTTGCCCAGCAGGCCCACGCCCAGCAGGATGCCCCAGCGCCGGGCGCGGGCCACCGGCACGCGCTGCGCCACCAGGTACACCACCATCACCGCGGTGCCCGCATGCAGCAGACCGGCCAGGCCGACGGCATAGCCGATCTGCGGCCACAGCGGCAGCATCAGCTGGGTCAGGGGCCAGGCCAGCAGCCAGGCCAGCGCCGCGCCCAGGGGCGGTCGCATCATCCAGGCCAGGGCAGTGAGGGCGCCGAGCGCGAGCTGGTTGGCGATCAGGTTCGGGGTATTCAGGTGCACCCAGACCGTGGTCCACAGCGTCCAGGGGCGGGTGGTCCAGTCGTCGGCCTGCCAGGTCAGCAGGTCCACGGCGCTGTCACGGGCCCACCACAGCAGCATGCTGGCCACGCCGTGCAGCATGCACAGCAGCAGCCAGCTCCGCGAGGTTTTCATGCGGCCGCCGGTTGGCCCAGCACGTGTTGCCAGAGCGCCTGGACGGCCTGGGCCAGTGCGGTCGAGGCCTGCGTATCGATCTGGGTGGGGGCTTCGTCCAGCCGGGCCTGGTGCTGGATGTGGCGCAGTTCGCGGTAGGCGTCGGCGGCGGCGCGGCCCACGCCGGCAGGCAGCAGGCCGGCGCTTTCGGCCCGCAGCAGCAGCGCGATGTTGCCCACGTTGGCGCGCAGTTCGGGGTGCGCCTGCGAATGCGCCAGCACCAGGTACTGCACCACGAATTCCGCGTCGACCATGCCGCCTGCGCTGTGCTTGACGTCGAAGCGGCCGCCGCGCACCGGGTGCGCCGCGCGCACCTTCTCGCGCATGCTGCGGATTTCCTGCGCCAGCGCCGCGTGGTCGCGCTCGGCGGTGATGACCGCCTCGCGCACCGCGTCGAAGCGGGTCGCCAGCGCCCCCTCGGCGGGGAGCACGCACCGGGCGCGCGTCATCGCCTGGTGTTCCCAGGTCCAGGCCGTGTTGCTGCCGCGGCCGCGCTGGTAGTTCTCGTACGAGGTGAAGCCCGTGACCAGCAGGCCCGAATTGCCGTTGGGCCGCAGCGCGGTGTCGATCTCGTAGAGGTCGCCTTCGCCGGTTTTCACGGTCAGCCAGTTGATCAGCTTGCGCACGAAGGCGGCGTAGATCTCGCTGGCGTTTTCGTGCGCGTCCTCGTAGACAAAAACGATGTCGAGGTCGCTGCCGTAGCCCAGTTCCTTGCCGCCGAGCTTGCCGTAGCCAATGATGGCGAAGGCCGGCTCGTCGCGGTGGCGGTTTTTCAGCCGGCTCCAGCACCAGCGGGTGGTCACGCGCAGCAGCGCGTCGGCCAGGGCCGAGAGGTCGTCGGCCACCTGTTCGACGCTGAGCACACCTTCCACGTCCCGTGCCAGGGTGCGGAACACCTCGGCGTGGTGGGCGCGGCGCAGCAGGTTCAGCAGGGCTTCCTCGTCGTCTTCGCCGGTGCGCGCGAGCGAGGCGCGGCGTTCGTCCAGGTCGGCCTCGAACTGGGCCGCGTCGAACCGCTCGTCCATCAGCTGGCGGCTGGCCAGCTCGTCGATCACGCCGGGGTGGCGCTGCAGGTAGCGCGCCGGCCACTTGGCCGCGCCCAGCAGGCGCAGCAGGCGTTCGTGCACCGACGGTCGCTCCTGCAGCAGGGCCAGGTAGCTCTCGCGGCGCAACAGCGTTTCGATCCAGTCGGCCAGCCGCAGCGCGGCCAGCTCGGTCACCCGGCCGTCCTGCAGCCAGGCACCGGTGCGTTCGACCAGCCGCACCAGCCGCAGCCGCGCGTCCTCGCGCAGGGCCTGCACCCGGGGGTGTTCGCACCACGCGGCCACCTTGGCGGCAAAGGCTTCGGGCAGTTGCGGCAGTGCGTCCTGCAGGTCTTCGACCGCGCTGCGCCCGCTGGCCCGGCTGGTGCAGCCCTTGCCGTTGCACCCGCCCTTTTGCGGGCCGCCGAGCAGGGTGTCGAATTCGCCCGCCACGGTTTCGCGGTGGCTGTCCAGCTCGCACAGGAAGGCGCACACGTCGGGGTAGCCCAGGGTGGCGGCGATCCAGGCCAGATCGTCGTCGCGCGTGGGCATCAGGTGGGTCTGCTGGTCATCCAGGTACTGGATGCGGTGCTCCACCTTGCGCAGGAATTCGTAGGCCGCGGCCAGGGCGTCGGCCGTGGTGCGCGGCATCAGGCCGGCCTTGCACAGCCGGTTCAGCGCGTCCAGCGTGGGGCGGGTGCGCAGTTCGGGGAACTGGCCGCCGCGCACCACCTGCAGCAGCTGCACGGTGAATTCGATTTCCCGGATGCCCCCGCGCGAGAGCTTGACGTCGTTGGCCCGGCCGGGGTTGCCGGCCGCGCGCTTGGCGGCGTGGTCGCGGATCTGCCGGTGCAGCGTGCGCAGCGCGTCGAAGACGTTGTAGTCGAGGTAGCGACGGAACACGAAGGGCAGCACCGGGCCGCGCATCGCGCTGGCGCTGCCGTCGCGGATGCTGGCGGCGGGCGCGATCACCCGGCTCTTGAGCCAGGCGAACCGCTCCCATTCGCGGCCCTGGACCAGGAAATACTCTTCCAGCGCGGCGAGCGAGACCACGCTCGGGCCCGAATTGCCGTTGGGCCGCAGCGCCAGGTCGACCCGGAACACGCTGCCGTGTTCGGTGGCGTCGCCGACCGTGCTGTAGATGTGCTTGACCGCCTTGGCGAAATATTCGTGGTTGCTGATGCGGTGACGGCCATCGGCATTGCCGGCGGTTTCGCCGTCGTGGTCGTAGACGTAGATCAGGTCGATGTCGCTGGAGACATTGAGCTCGCGCGCGCCGAGCTTGCCCATGCCGATCACCCAGAGCTGCGCCCGCTGGGGGGCGGCCGCGTCGCCGCTGTCTTCGACCAGTGGCGCGCCGTGCAGGGCGTCGAGGTCGGCAAAGGCCAGCAGGCAGGCCTGGTCCAGCGCGATCTCGGCCAGGGTGGTGACGGCGCCCGTCACGTCGGCCAGCGGGGCGTGCTGCTCGCAGTCCAGCACCACCAGGCGTTCCATCACCAACTGGCGCAGCACGCGCAGCGCCGCCGGCATGGCCAGGCCGCGGCCGCGCAGCGTGTCCAGGCAGTCGGTCATGGTGGCGCGGGTCGGCGTGCCGGGGGGCAGCGTGCTCAGCTCGGCCTCATAGCGGCGGCGCACCCGCTGCACAAAGCGGGAGTGATCGGCGCGCCGGTGTTCGTCGGTCAGCGCGGGGCAGACGGTTCCTGGGGAAGACTTCACACTTCTTGACAATGTGGAAACGGGATGGCGGGCGTTGAGGTCCTGGCTGGCCGTCATAATTTGCGGTAGTCATGAATCCTGAGCGCCCGGCTTCAGCCGCCGACCCTACCACTCGGTCCCTTTCCCCGCGCACCCTCCGGTTTTTCTCCGTCGCCACCCGCTGTCTGCTGTGGCTGGTGGTGGCCGCATGGGTGCTGTTCCTGCTCACCTGGGGCGCCCTGCACGGCTGGATTGTGCCGCGAATCGGCGAATGGCGCCCCGATCTGGAGCGCTGGGCCAGCAGCGCGCTGGGCGTGCCCGTCAAGGTCGGCAGCATCACCACGCTGCCGCGCCGCAGCGACGGCTGGCTGCCCGAACTGGTGCCCACGCTGGAACTCGGCGATGTGCGCCTCTACGACCCCGAGGGCCGGGAAGCCCTGCAACTGCCGGCGGTGCGGGCGTCGCTCTCGGCGCGTTCGCTCTGGCACCTGGGGTTCGAGCAACTGCACATCGTGCGTCCCGTGCTCGACATCCGGCGCGAAGCCAGCGGCCGCATCCTGGTGGCCGGGCTCGACCTGTCCGGTCCCGGCGACGACGGCGCCGCCGCCCAATGGTTCTTCAGGCAGCCGGCCTTCACGATCGAGGGCGGCACGCTGCGCTGGACCGATGACCTCAAGGGCCGGGCGCCGCTGGAGCTTTCCGGTGTCGAACTCGTGGTGCGCAACGGTCTGCGCCACCACGACATGCGCCTGGACGGCACGCCGCCGCCCGAATGGGGCGACCGCCTGAGCCTGCGCGGGCGCTTTACCGAACCGCTGATCGACCTCAGCCAGCGGCGCGCCGGCGAACCGGTCTGGCGCCACTGGAGCGGTGAACTGTTTGCCGACTTTGGCCGGGTGGACGTTGCCCGGCTGCGGACCTATGCCGACCTGTCCGAATGGGGCGTCGCCGTGCGCTCCGGCCACGGAGCCGTGCGCACCTGGCTCGACGTCGAGCGCGGCCAGGTCAAGGCCGCCACGGCCGACGTCGACCTGCAGGACGTGGACGTGCAGCTTGGCCCCGATCTCGAACCCCTGGCGCTGGACACCGTGCAGGGCCGGGCGCAGGCCGACTGGGGGCCGGGCGGTTTCGGCTTTGAAACGCCCAACCTCAGCTTCCGCACCCGCGACGGCCTGGCCTGGCCGGCCAGCCAGGTGCGCGTGCGCCACCGCAACGGGCAGGACGGGGCCCTCGGCACCGAACTGGCGGCCGACCGCATCGAGCTGGCGCCGCTGGCTGCCATCGCCGAGCGCCTGCCCCTGGCGCCCGAGGTGCGGCGCTGGCTGGCCGAGCTCACGCCGGCCGGCCGGGTCGAAGGTTTTTCGGCGCGCTGGCGGCCGGCCACGCCGGCCAGCGCCACGGCCGCTGCCGTGCCCCTGAGCTACCGCGCCAGCGGCCGTGTCGTCGGGCTGGCGCTGGCGGGCAAACCCAGCGGCGAGCGCTCGCAGTTCGGCGACCACCCCGTGCCCGGCCGACCCGGCGTGCAGGGCGCCACGGCCCGCTTCGAGCTGGACCAGAACGGCGGCCGGGCCGACCTGTCCATCGACCAGGGCGTGCTGCAACTGCCCGACGTGTTCGAAGACCCCAACCTGGCGCTGGACAGCCTGCGCGGCCGGCTGCGCTGGAGTGTGGCGGGCGAGCGCATCGACGTCTGGCTCGAAGACGCCAGCCTGTCCAATGCCGATGCCCAGGGCACGGCCAGCGCCCACTGGACCACCGCCGACCCCGCCACCAGCTCGGCGCGCTCGCGCTTTCCGGGCATTCTCGACCTCACCGCCCGCCTGACCCGGGCCGACGCCACCCGCGTGCACCGCTACCTGCCCCTGGTGGTGGCGCCCGAGGTGCGCCGCTACGTGCAGGAGGCGGTGCGCGGCGGGGGCGCCGGCCAGGTGGATTTCCGCATCAAGGGCGACGTCTACGACGTGCCGTTCGACCTGCCGGGCACGCGGGGCGAATTCCGCATCAGCGCTGCGCTCAAGGGCGTCGACTTCGCTTTCGTGCCCCCGTTTCTGCAGGAAGCCGGCGAAGCGCCCTGGCACGTGCTCAAAGGCCTGGACGCCCAGCTCGTGCTCGACCGCCAGCGCCTGCAGCTCACGCAGGTGCAGTCGGGCGTCGAAGGCGCGCCCCAGGTGCGCCTGACCGATGGCCGCATCACCATCGCCAACCTGGTCGACGCGCCCACCGTCCAGGTCAGCGCCCACGCGCGGGGCCCGGCCGGCGAGGTGCTGGACATGGTGCGCAAGACGCCGCTGAACACGCTCACCGGCGAGGCGCTCACCCAGGCGCGCATGACCGGCCCGGCCGACGTGCGTTTCGACCTGCAGCTGCCCATCGACGATCTCCGGCACAGCAAGGTCAAGGGCACGGCGCAGTTCGCCGGCAACGACGTGCAGATCACGCCCGACTCGCCCCTCATGGCCAACGCCACCGGCAGCCTGGCCTTCAGCGAGCGGGGCTTCCAGGTCACCGGTGGCCGAGCGCGCCTGTACGGCGGCGAGGCCCGCTTTGAAGGGGGCATGCAGCCCGACCCGGCCGGTGGCCCGGCGCGCCTGCTGTTCAGCGGGCAGGGCACGGCCACGGCCGAAGGCCTGCGCGACGGCCAGCTCGGCTTCGTTTCGCGGCTGTTCGCCAAGGCCCAGGGCAGCGCGGCCTACACCGCGCGCCTGGCCTTCCGCGGCGGTGTGGCCGAAGTCGACGTGCAAAGCAGCCTGCAGGGCATGGGTTTTGCCCTGCCCGCGCCGCTGGACAAGGCGCCGGCCGCAGCGCTGCCCCTGCATTACCGCAACGAGGTGCTGGCCTTCCGCGGGCCGCACGACGCGCCCGAGGCCACCACCGACCGCATGTCCGTGGATCTGGGCGCCAGCGGGGCCTCGCACCTGAGCCTGCGCTACGAGCGCGACGTCACCACCCCGGTGTCGCGCGTGCTGCGCGGCAGCATCGGACTCGGGCTGGCCGCCGACGAGGCCGCGCCCGTGCCGCCGCAGGGCGTGCTGGCCAATGCCCGGCTGCGCGAGATCGACGTCGACGCCTGGCAGCGTGTGTTCAGCGAACTCGACAGCGCACCGCCGTCCGAAGCCGGCGCCGCGACCGCCGACCGGGCCGCTGCGGCCACCGATGGTCAGGCCTACCTGCCCACCGTGCTGGCCGCGTCCGCCGACCGGGTCACGGTCGACGGGCGGACCTTCCGCGACGTGGTCATCGGCGGCTCGCGCGAAGACCAGCTCTGGCGCGCCAACATCGACGCCCGCGAACTCAATGGTTACGTCGAATACCGCCAGCCCGGTGGTGGGGGCGCCGCGGGGGCTGGCAGCGTGTATGCCCGGCTGGCGCGCCTGGTGCTGGCACCGGCCGATGCCAGCGACGTCGAGGCCATCCTGCAGCAACCCAGCAGCGTGCCCGCGCTGGACATCGCGGTCGACGATTTCGTGCTCGACGAACGGCGTCTGGGCCGGGTGGAAATCGAGGCCGTCAACCGGGGCGGCCCCCGCAACCGCGAGTGGCGCCTGAACCGCCTGCACTTTGCCGTGCCCGAGGCCAGCTTCAACGCCACCGGCAACTGGGTGGCCACCGGCGCCTCCGAACAGCGGCGCATGGCGCTGAACTTCCAGCTCGACATCGCCGACTCAGGCAAGCTGCTCACGCGTTTCGGCCGCGAGGGCACCGTGCGCGGAGGCCGGGGCAGCATCGAAGGCAACATCGGCTGGCTGGGCTCGCCGTTCAAGATCGACTATCCCAGCCTGTCCGGGCAGCTCAAGGCCGACATCGCGTCCGGGCAGTTCCTCAAGGTCGAACCCGGCGCGGCCAAGCTGCTGGGCGTGCTCAGCCTGCAGGCCCTGCCGCGCCGGCTGGTGCTGGACTTCCGCGACGTGTTCTCCGAAGGGTTTGCCTTCGACTTCGTGCGCGGCGACGCCAGCCTCACCCAGGGCGTGGTCGCCACCAACAACCTGCAGATGAAGGGCGTCAACGCCGCGGTGCTGATGGAGGGGCAGGCCGACATCGCGCGCGAAACGCAGGACCTCAAGGTCGTCGTCGTGCCCGAACTCAACGCCGGCACGGCTTCGCTGATCGCCACCGCCATCAACCCGGCCGTGGGCCTGGGCACCTTCTTTGCCCAGTTCCTGTTGCGCCAGCCGCTGCAGTCGGCGGCCACGCAGGAATTCCGCATCACCGGTCACTGGGCCGACCCCAAGGTCGACAAGGTGGAGCGCAGCGTGCCGGCGGCGGCCGCCGCCGCGGCGCCAGCGGCGGGTGCCGCGCCGGGCGCCCCGCCACCCGCATCGCGCTGAGGCGGCACAATGCGGCCATCATCAGGAGTCGCCCATGAAAGTTGCCGCCATCCAGATGGTGTCGGGCATCAGCCTCGACGCCAACCTCAGTGAAGCCCTGCGCCTGCTGCGCCAGGCCGCCCAGTGCGGCGCCGAGCTGGCCGTGCTGCCCGAGTATTTCTGCTTCATGGGCCACCAGGACACCGACAAGCTCCTGCTGGCCGAACAGCCCGGCCTGGGCACGGTGCAGGACTTTCTCTCCGACGCGGCGCGCGACCTCAAGCTCTGGGTCGTCGGTGGCACCTTGCCCATGGCCACCGAGGATCCGCAGCACGCGGCCAACGCTTCGCTGAGCTACGACCCCAAGGGCAAGAAGGTCAGCCGCTACGACAAGATCCACCTGTTCCGCTACGACAACGGCCGCGAAGCCTACGACGAGGCCGCGGTGCTCAAGGCCGGGGACACGCCCACCACCTTCGACATGCAGGACCGGTCCGGCCAGCTCTGGCGCGTGGGCCAGAGCGTGTGCTACGACCTGCGTTTTGCCGAGCTGTACCGCATGCTCGCGGCCGACGTGCTGCTGGTGCCCGCCGCTTTCACCTACACCACCGGCCAGGCGCACTGGGAGGTGCTGCTGCGTGCCCGCGCCATCGAAAACCAGGCCTTCGTCATCGCCAGCGCCCAGGGCGGTACGCACGAAAACGGCCGCCGCACCTGGGGCCACAGCATGGTGATCGATCCCTGGGGCGAAGTGCTCGCCCTGCAATCGGCCGGCCCGGGCGTGGTGCTGGCCGACATCGACATCGAGCGCCTGCACCAGGTGCGCCAGCAATTGCCCGCCCTGCAGCACCGCCAACTGTGAGGCGCGGCGCGCGGGCTGCCCGGGGCCGGGCATGAAGCTGTTTTTCCGCTCGCGCCGCTGGCTCCTGTGGGGCTTGCTGCTGGCCCTGGTGCTGGTGCTGCTGGCCGTGCTGGTGTTCCTGGCGACCGAGTACGAGCAGAGCCGGGACCAGACGGCGCTCGAAGCCGATGCCGCGGCGCTCTCCAGCGACATCCGCAGCGGCCTGCTGCGCAACGTGCAGACCCTGCAGTCCCTGCACCACATTGCGGGCACCCCCGAAGCTTGGGAGCATGCGGCGGCCGAGGTGCTGTTCCAGCACCGGGAAATGGTGCGCATCGAGTGGCGCGACAACGCCCTGCGCCTGCTCGCGGCGCGCGATTCCACCTTCCAGCCCGATCTGTTTCGCGCCCTGCCGCGCGACCAGGCCCTGGTCGACGTGCGCCAGGCCTGCGACAGCGCCCGCCGGGTTTCGGGCCCGGCGTTCGCTTCCAGCTATTTCTGGCCGCTCAGCGGCGGCCAGGGCATGGAACTCATGGAGATGTGCATGCCCGTGGTGCGGGCCGGGGCTGCCAGCGGTTTTGCCGTCATCACCTATTCGCTGCCCGGTCTGCTGTCCGAGCTGACCAGCCGCAACCTCATCCGCAACCGCGGCCTCGCGTTCACCGAAGCCGACGGCACCCGCCTGGCGCTCTACAGCACCGCCACCAGCACGCGCCGCACCCTGGTGGCCAACAGCCTGCTCGACCTGCAGGGCCACACGCTGATGGTGCGTCTGGAAAGCCCGCGTGTGGCCTACGCGCTGTTCCCCAACGTGCTCACCGCCGTGGTGGGGGTGCTGTCGCTGGCGCTGCTGGCGGTGCTGTTCCTGCTCGGGCGCGACATCCGCCGCCGCCAGCAGGCCGAGACCGAACTGGCCGAAGCGCTGGCGTTCCGCAAGGCCATGGAGGACTCGCTGGTCACCGGCCTGCGCGCCCGCGACATGGACAGCCGCGTCACCTACGTCAACCCCGCCTTCTGCCAGATCGTCGGCTTCAGCGCCGAAGAGCTCATTGGCAGCGGACTGCCCGCACCCTGGTGGCCGCCCGAACTGGTGGGCGAATACCAGCAGCGCCAGGCGGTGCGCCTGGCCGGCCAGGCGCTGCCCCGCGAGGGCTGGGAATCGGTGTTCCAGCGCAGCGACGGCACCCGCGTGCCCGTGCTCATCATCGAGGCGCCGCTGATCGACGCGCGCGGCGTGCAGACCGGGTGGATGAGCGCGGTCATCGACCAGACCGAACAGCGCCGCGCCGAAGAACTCAACCGCGCCTCGCAAGAGCGGCTGCAGGCCACCGCCCGCCTGGCGACCATGGGGGAAATGGCTTCGCTGCTGAGCCATGAACTCAACCAGCCGCTGGCCGCCATGGCCAGCTATGCCACCGGCTCGCTCAACCTGCTGGCCGACGGCGATGCCGTGCCGGTGGCCGAACTGCGCGAAGGCATCCGCCGCATTGCCGAGCAGGCCGAACGCGCGGGCCGCGTCATCCGCAGCGTGGCCGACTTCGTGCGGCGCCGCGAGCGTTCGCGCGAAGCCGTGCCGCCGGCCCTGCTGATCGACGCCATCCAGCCCTTGCTGGCCCTGCAATCCAAAAAAATCGGCGTTCGCGTGCAGGTCCGTATCGAACCCGGGTGCCCCGCGGTTGCGTGCGACCGCACCATGGTCGAACAGGTGCTGCTCAACCTCGCGCGCAACGGCATGCAGGCCATGCCCGACGGCGATCCGCCGCTGCGCTCCGGCCTGCGCGTGCTGGGCATCGCGGTGCGCACCGTGCGTGCACTGGGCGGCACACCGGCCGAAGGCGAGGGCCTGCCGCCCCGCAAGCAGTGGGTGGAGTTTGCGGTGACCGACCACGGGCAGGGCCTCAGCGCCGACGTTGTCGAGCGGCTCTTCACGCCGTTCTTCACCACCAAGACCGAAGGCATGGGCCTGGGGCTGTCGCTGTGCCGCACGGTGGTCGAGCAGCACGGCGGCGCGCTCAGTCACGAGCCCGCCGAACCACGCGGCACCGTTTTCCGCTTCACGCTGCCGGCGGCCTAGCCGCTGATGTCGGTCACCGGGTAGTCCAGCATCATCTGCCGCTGCGCCGGGCTGTTCTGCCAGCGCCGGAGCACCTGTTCGCGGTAGCGGCCCGTCCGGTCCCGCAGCACCTGAACCTGGAACGCCGCGTCGGCCGGCAGACCGTCACCATCGCGCTCGCGCAGGGCGATGTATTGCTCCGCCGGGAAAAAGCACCATTCGCTGGCGCTGAAACTGTCAAAGGCATAAACCTGCTGCAGCGCACGCGACCAGATCAGGAGCGGGTAGATGAACGTGCCCCGGGCGATCACCAGGTGGCGCGCGGTCAGCAGGGTTTCGAGGTCCTCGCGCAACGTGCCTCTTTGCTGGTGGAGTGGTATGCCCATCGCCTGCAGCGTGCCGATCAGCGGGGCGGTGATCGGGTTGCGGTCGTCCTCGCGCACCAGCGTCACGCGCGACCATGGCCGCGCCGCCAGCACGCGCTGGTAAAAGGCCAGCGGCGGCTGGGCATAGAGCGGGTGCACCACGCCTTCGCCGAACACGTCGCCGGCCCGCAGGTGGATGAACAGGTGACCATCGTCGGCGGGCGGCGGCGCCCGGTCTCCGCAGGGCAGCGTCATGCAGGCCCCCAACGCGTCGACCGCCCGGCGCAGCGGCATGCACCGGGCATACAACGGCGCCAGCGGCGGGGTGTAGTAGAAGTTGTTCTGCAACACGCGCGCACCGGCACCGCAGCGGGTCACGAAGCGCACGGGGCCGACCTGGCAGTCGTCCGGCAGGAACTCGAAGCCGGGGTGCACCACCTGCGCAATGCCGGCGCTTTTCGCCAGCGCATAGGCGTTCGCCAGCTTGATGACCGCGTTCGCGAACCGGGCCGGTTCGGTGATCTCCAGCGCCTCCAGTTGCGCCAGCACAGGCCGCCGGTCGTCGAAGCCTGCGCCCGCGATGCGCACCGGGCTGCGCCGTTCGATCACCGGATCGTCACTGAGCAGCCCACCGCCGACCCGGGTGGGATCGAGCTGGCATTCGGTGCAAAACCGGGCTTCGAGAGGTGTCATGGGCAGAGGGTGGGGTTGGGCCTCCCCGACGGGGCGGGGCGCCTCGCTAATATAGAGGCATGACGCCGCACACCGACGCCCGCATCTACCTGGTCGATGACGACGCTGGCGTGCGCGAGGCCCTTGCCTGGCTGCTGCGCACGCGGCGCCTGCTGTCCGTCGGCTTCGACAGCGCCGAAGCCTTCTGGGCCGACATCCAGGCCGGCGCGCGCGAGCCCGATGTGCCCACCTGCCTGCTGCTCGACGTGCGCATGCCCGGCATGAGCGGGCTGGCGCTGTTCGAGCAGCTGCTGCAACTGCCCTGGCAGGCGGCCATGCCGGTGATCTTCCTCTCCGGCCACGCCGACGTGCCCACGGCGGTCGACGCGGTCAAGCGCGGTGCCTTCGATTTCTGCGAAAAGCCGTTTTCCGACAACGCCCTGGTCGACCGTGTCGAACAGGCGCTCGACCGTTCGGCCCAGGTGCTGTCCGAGCGCCAGGCCGTGCAGAACATGCGCCAGCGGGTCGACAGCCTGACCGACCGCGAGCGCGACGTCATGCGCCTGGTGATCGAAGGCCTGCCCAACAAGCTGGTCGCCGACCGGCTCAACATCAGCGTGCGCACGGTGGAAGTGCACCGCTCGCGCGTGTTCGACAAGATGAACGTCAAGTCCGCGGTGGAACTCGCCAATGCCCTGCGCGGTCTGTGAGGGCCGGCCTCGCGTTTCAGGTCCGTGGCGGCTCGTGGTCCGGCGGTGCCGGCGGTGCGGACCCTGACGGCGTTTCGCGCGTGTCGCCACCGGGCACCTCGCCCTGCTTGCGGCCGGAGAACATGGTCCACCACACGATGAAGATCAGCAACACCAGCGCCAGCAGCGCTTCAACCAACAACAAGAGCATGGGCAGGCAAACAGGCAAAGAGGCTGGCGGGCAACCCCGGGAAACGGAATCAGGCTGGCGCCGTGTCGGGCGCACCCTGCTGGTCGCGGGCATTGTAGGCAGCCTCGCGGCTTGCGCGCTGCTGCCCGAACCCACCCCGCACCCTGAACGAGTGGGCGGCGGCACACAAGTTCCGGCCGACGACGGCCCCTTGCCGCCCGCCATCCCGCGCGGCAAGAGCCTGTGGCTGCCCGTGCGCTGGGCCGATCTGCCCGGCTGGGGCCAGGACAACCTCTACGACGCCTGGAACGCCTGGCTCAAGGGCTGCGAGCGGCCCAATGCGGCCGGCATGCCCGGCCAGCTCGGCCTGTGCACCGAAGTGCGCCAGCTCTCCATCGCCTCGCTGGCCGAACAGCAGGCCTGGGTGCAACGGCGTTTTCAGCCCTACCGCGTCGCCGAAACCGACGGCAGCCCGCCCGCCGGCCTGCTCACGGGCTATTACGAACCCGTGCTCGACGCCAGCCGCCAACCCTCGGCCACCTACCGGGTGCCGCTGTACGCGCCGCCTCCGGGTCTGAGCGGGCAGCGCTGGTACAGCCGCCAGGAAATCGACACCCTGCCAGCGGCCCAGGTCGCGTTGCGCGGCCGCGCCCTTGCCTGGCTGGCCGACCCCATCGATGCGCTGGTGCTGCAGATCCAGGGCTCCGGCCGGATCAACATCACCGAACCCGACGGCCAGCGCCGCCAGGTGCGCCTGGCCTTTGCCGGCCACAACGGCCACCCGTATCAGAGCGTGGGCCGCTGGCTGCTGGACCAGGGCGCCATCCGCGAAGGTTCGTGGGAAGCCATCCGGGCCTGGGCCCGTGCCAACCCGGCGCGCGTCAACGACCTGCTCTGGCGCAACCCCCGCACCGTGTTTTTCCGCGAAGAAGTCCTGTCCGAACTGGACGCCCGTTTTGGTCCCAAAGGGGCGCAAGGGGTGGCGCTGACGCCCGGGCGCTCCATCGCGGTCGACCCGCAGAGCATCCCTTACGGCACCCCGGTGTGGCTGGCCACGCCGGGCCCCACGCTCACCGAACAGAAGCTGGTGCTGGCCCAGGACACGGGCAGCGCCATCGTGGGCGCTGTGCGGGCCGATCTGTTCACCGGCTGGGGGGAATGGCACGAGCCCGCTTACCTCACGGCGGCGGCGCTCAAGCAGCCGCTGCAACTGTGGGTGCTCTGGCCGCGCTGACCGTGACTTTGTGCACATTCCGCTTCGGTGCGGCATGGCAGATCTGCAACAAAAAAAGGCTCCCGAAGGAGCCTTTTTTGCGGTGCCAAGCACTTGAGGGCTTATTCGCCGCTCAGCTTCTTGGACTTGCCGCGGGTGAGTTCGTGCAGGGCCACGATGGTCAGCCCGCTGATGGCAATCATGCCGCCAGTGCTCATGCCGCTCAGGCCTTCACCGCCGGTGGCAGCGCTGCTGCCGCCGCCGATGACCATCGGTGCGGTGGCGCGGGCGTGGGAGGCCGAGCATTCGGCTTCCTGAACAGCCAGCATCTGGCCGGGCTTCACGGTGGCGGCGCAACCGCTGGCGAACTGCACCGTGGCGATGCCGGTGCTGCCGGTCAGCACGGAAGAGCCTTGGCTCAGGACCATGCCGGGCTTGGCGTTGAGCATCTGGCTCTTGTCAGCCACGGTCACCACGCCGGAGACCGAGGTCACCGTGGCGTAGGGCTTGGATTCGGCCATCACGGCAGCCGAAGCGGCCATGGCCATCAAAGCGATTGCGAATTTCTTCATTTCCCACCCCCAAAAAAAAGTGCAAAGTCGAGACCACTGTACCTGCATGGGACATGCCGGTCAAGTGGAGGTTCCGGCCATAAGTCCATTCTAAGACTCAGTTTTTGCGATGCAACAACCGGTTCCACCAGTTTTTCAAACCGTTACGGCGTGTGCTTGCTGTTTCAGGTAAAGGAATGGCGTCCGGGGGGCCGTCTTCCAGGATCAGCCGGGGCCGGTTGACCACCAGATTGAGCGCCTCTTCCTTGCCCAGCGCCTGCTCCGCGATGGCCACTGCCGCCGACAGCACCGGCACGCGGCGCCCGCTCGAATGCGCGTCGGTGGCCAGGATGTGCGTGTGCCCCTCGTTCAGGAAGCGCTCGCCCCAGTAGCGCGCCCGTGGGCCGAACATGCCCGTCAGCGCCCCGGCCGTCACCTGCATCCAGGCGCCCTGTTCGATCAGGCGCAGGAACACCGGGTAGTGGTTTTCCACCCAGGTCAGGCGCTCCGGGTGGGTGATCACCGGGGTGTAACCGGCGGCAATCAGGTCGAACACCGAATCCTCGAAGCGCGGCGGCGGCGTCGTGTGCGACGGCTCCAGCAGAAAATAGCGCGTGCGGTGCAGGGTCGGGATGCGGCCGTCGCGCAGCCCGTCGAGCAGGCCGGGCACCAGGTGCACGTCGGCACCCACCACCAGCTTCAGCGGGATGCCCTGCATGTCCAGCACGCGCTGCAGGTTGTTGCGGTGCCGCTCGATGCCCGGGCCGTCGTTCATGTACATGCCCGGGTAGATGTGCGGCGTGCAGGCCATGGTGTGGATGCCGTCATCCACCGCCATGCGCGCCATCTCCAGCGCCATGGCCAGTGTCTTGGCCCCGTCGTCGATGCCCGGCAGGATGTGGCTGTGCAGGTCGATCATGGCGGGCTGCCTCCTTCCCGGCGTTCCAGCCGCAGGCGGTCGAACAGCGCGTCGCCGCGCATGCCGGCCGTGGCCTCGTAGGGGGCTTGCGTGCGCAGCGACAGGGTCACGCCCAGGCCGCAGTCGGGCGGCACGGTGAAGTCCAGCGTCTGGCTCTGCCAGTTGCGCCCTTCGGGCAGCATCGGCGCGGTGCGGGCAATTTCCCGGTTGCCGCTGGCGCAGGCGAACACCCAGGCCAGGCCCTGCTGGCTGCGCAGGTCGCTGACGCGGTAGTCGCCCGAAAACCGGTAGCTGCCCGGCGTGAGCAGCATGTCCTGGCGCACCACGTAGGCGGCCATGGGGCGGCCGGTGAAGCTCACCTGCAGCACCTGGCCGCGGTCGCTGCGGCCAGCCCGCATCACCTGCGCGCCGGCCCGGTGGGCGTTGTTCTGGCCGGGTTCCCAGTCGAAGCCGCCCGGCAGAAAGGCCTGTTCGAAGTCGCCGTTGAACAGCAGCGCCAGCGGCCGGTTCCACAGGTGTTGCCACACGCCGTAGGCCTCCAGCCACTGGCCGTCGGCCTTGAGGCGCTGGATCAGAAAGCGCCCCAGCGCCGTGTCCAGCCGCCCATGGACCATGGCCTGCGCCACCGCCGGCATGGCGTGGGCCACAGGAATCTTGTCCTTGGGCATCTGGTAGATCACGCGGGCGAGCCAGCGCCCGTCGGTCTGGGCGGCGGCTTCCAGGGCCTGCTGCAGGCCGGGCGCCTGCGCGGCGTTGGCCATCAGTTGCCCGATCAGGCTGGCGGCGGCGTTGCTCTGGTGGAACTGGGTCAGGCGGATCAGCGGGTCCAGCGCCTGCGTCCACTGCTGCTGGCGCAGCGCGCGGCTGGCTTGCAGGCTCAGCACGGCGCCGTTCTGCGGTGCCGCTTTCAGGGCCGCGTCCAGCGCCGCGTCGGCGTCCACCCCCGCAACGCGGCGGTCGGGCTGCTCGCTGGCCAGCACGGCCAGCGCCACGGCGGCGCTGGAATCGCCCGGGTTGTCCGCCAGCCGCTGCAACAAGGCGGCGGCCTGCGCTGCCGGCGGGGCGTCGTGCTGGGCGGCGCAGCGCGCCAGATACGGCCATTCGTTCAGGCGGCAGGCTTCGTCGAGATTGCGCACCCAGGCCTGCCAGCCCAGCCACAGGGCCAGCACCAGCGCCAGCCCGCCGAGCAGCTTCGGGCCCATGGCCGCCTGGGGAGAAACGGAAACACTCATCGCGACGGCACCATCAGTTGCACCAGGGTGGCCTTGCCATCGCGCTGGACGAAGTGCGCCTGCACATTCATCGGCCGCTGGCTCTGCGAACCCCCCATGTCTTCCACGCGGAACTGCAGTTGCATGTCCACCACCAGCCGGTCACCGCTTTCCCAGCTCCGCGTCGTCATCAGCGGGATGTCGGCCACGCGGTAGCCCGCCAGCCGGTCCTGAAAGGCGTAGACGAAGGCCTGCGCTTCGCGCGTGTTGCGGAAGGTGGGGTGGATCCATTGCGCCACCTGCACGCCCAGGCCGCTCTGCATCGATCGGGTCAGCCGGGCCAGCGTGGGCTGCACTTCGCTGAAACGCGGCACCACCGGCCCCGCGGGCGGCTCGGCCACAGCCCTGGGCGCCGGCCTGGCGGCCATTGCCACGGTTTCCACCAGCGCCAAAGGGGCGGGCGGCGGTTCGGCGGGTGGTGGCGAGGTGGTTGCGAGCGCTGGGGCAGATGCGGGCGCAGATATCGGCGCAGATGCTGGCGCTTTGGGCGCAGCCACGGCTTCCTGCCGGGGCGGTGTTGCGTCGGCCACCGGGGCGGGGGGCGGGCTGGGGCGGGGCGTCTGCACGCGCGCCACGGGGGCGGGCGGTGCGACTGCGGGCGATGGCGCCAGGGTCAGCGCGGGTGTTGGTGCCGGTTCGCTGGCCGGTGGGGGGGCAGGGGGCGCCGCCGGGGCGGGCGCTTGCGGGACGAAGGTGAGCGCCTGGGCGGCCAGCAGCGTGGCCGGCGCAGGCGCTGGGGCTTCCGTTGCGGGGGCGGGCGCGGGCGCCGCGGCCATCACCGGGGCTTCGGAGGCCGGTGCCGGCACGGGCCGCGCGGGCACTGGCGCGCGGGCCACCAGCGAGGTGTCGCGGCTGGGCGGGTTGAGCCACAGCAGGGCCAGCGCCGCTCCCGCCGCCCCGAGCGACATCGCGGCCACCTTGGCGCGGCGCAGCCAGCGGTCGTGGCGCACGGTGCGGCGGCTCTGGCGGGGTGGGCGCACCGCCGGGGTGGTCTTGCGCGCTGGCGGCACCGTGGCCGGCCCGGCGCGCCGGCTGCTGCCCGGGGCTTCGGCCGGCGCCGGCGTGGCCAGCGTGGCGTTGTAGGCCGATCGGCGCACCGGCGAACCCAGCACGTCGTTGGCGATGTTGATGCGCGACGCCGCGTCGGCCGGCCAGGGATCTTCGGGCGAGGCGAAGTCCGGGTGCGTCAGCCGGATCATCAGCCGGTAGTGCTCGCGCAGCGTATCGGCGTCGGCGTCGGGCGTCAGGCCCAGCAGGCTGTAGTGATCGGCGCCGGGCCGCAGCATCACTGTGCGCACAAAAAAGCGCGCGGCGCGCCGCAGTTCGGCGGGCACTTCGCCCAGGCTCTGCAGGGCCGGCACCGAGCGGCCGGCCGCCAGTTGCAGCACCGGCAGCGGGTGTTCAAACACCACCCGCGGCTCGCGCATCACCACCGCAAAGCGCCCCGGCGTGCGCTCGAAGTCCAGCAAGGCCTTGCGCAGGCCCTGGGCGTCGATCGGTGCGGCAGAGCCGGCGGCGCGGGCCATACCGTGCGCGGTGCCGGATCAGGCGGCCGGGGTGCCGGCGCGTGCCGGGGTGGCAGGCCGCGCCAGGCCCGGTTCGAGCTTCGGGCGCTTGGCACCGGCGGCGTGGTCGTCGCCGTAGCCGTAGTAGCTCTCGTAGCCGTAGCCGTAACCCGGCGAATGTTCGTGGCGCGCGTGCGTGAGCACCACGCCCATGGGCGCCAGCCCGGCGTTGCGCAGGCGACGCAGGCCGTCCTTGATGCTCGACTTCTTGGTCTCTGCCGCCTTCACCGCAAAGATGATGTGCTGGATCTGGTTGCCCAGCACGATGGCGTCGGCAATGCCGAGCAGCGGCGGCCCGTCGATGATGACCTGCGAGAAGCCGAACTCGGCGGCCTTGTCCAGCAGCATCATCAGCTTGGGGCCCATCAGCAGTTCCACCGGATCGGGCGGCGTCGGGCCGGCCAGCATGACCGACAGGTTGGCAATCGCCGTCGGCTGGATCAGGCTTTCGGCCGCCACATCGCCCGACAGCAGGTTCGACAGCCCCTTGTCGTTGGGCATGCGCAGCGACTTGTGCAGCGAAGCCTTGCGCATGTCGGCGTCGATCAGCAGCACCTGCTGCCCCAGCTGCGCGAAGTTGATCGCCAGCGCCAGCGCCGTCGTGCTCTTGCCCTCGCTCTTGCCGCAGCTCGTCACCATCAGGCGCTTGGGCGCGCCCTCGGGCGTGGAAAACTGCAGCGCCGTGCGCATCGAGCGGTAGGCTTCGGCGAACGCGCCGCGCGGGTCGGTGTGGGTCTGCAGGGCGATCGCCTCGTTGCTGCCCTTGGCGGCCTTGGTCACCGGAATCCAGCCCAGCAGCGGCAGATGGAAGAAGCTTTCCACCTCGTCGGCGTGCTTGATGGAATCGTCCAGCTGCTCGCGCAGCAGCGCCGCCAGCATGCCCAGGAAAGCGCCCAGCACCAGGCCCAGGCCCAGGTTGATCAGCGGCTTGGGCTTGTGCGGGAACAGCGGCACCTTGGCCTCGTCCACGATGGACAGGTTGTTGGTGGCGATGTTGGCCGTCACGCTCACTTCCTTCAGGCGTTGCAGCAGCGTGTCGTAGATCTGGCGGTTGGTGTCCAGATCGCGCTGCAGCAGGCTCATGTCCACGCTGCGGTCCTGCACGGTCTGCACTTCCGAGCGGGTGGCCGCCACGCGCGTGCGCAGCAGGCCTTCCTGGCTCTTGGCCGCTTCGTACTGCGCCTTGATGCCGCCCAGGATGGTGGCCACTTCGGTGTTGATGCGGCTGTCCAGCTCGGCAATCTGGGCCCGCGCCTGCACCATGGCCGGGAAGTCGGGCTTGTAGATCGACAGGTTCTTGGCGTAGTCGGCTTCCAGGCGGGCCTTTTCGGTCTTGTAGGTCTTGATCGCCTCGTTGTTCAGCACCTGCGGGGCGCTTTCGGGGCGGTTGCGCAGTTCGTTGTAGACCGCCTCGGCGCGAATGCGGTCCTGCTCGGCCTTGGCCAGCGCGGCCGAGAAGTCCACAAAGGTCTGCGCCGTGGCGTTGCCCTTGTCGCCCAGATTGAGAATCTCGTTCTTCTTGGCGTAGTCGTTGATCTGGCGTTCGCTCTCTTCCAGCTTGGCCTTGGCCTGCTTGATCTGGTCCTCCAGGTACTGGCGCGCGTACACCGACGACTCCATGCGCCGCTCCAGGCTCACCGTGATCGCCGCCTTGGCCATCTGGTTGGCGATGCGCGCGGCCAGGGCCGGGTCGCTGTTGAGCACCTGCACTTCCACCAGGCGCGAATTGCGCACCGGCTCCACCGTCACCGATTCCTGGAATTCCTTGATCGTCTCTTCGCGGCCGATGGCCTGCTCGTCGCTGGTGGCGGGCGTGAAGAGCTGGCGGAAGTTGTTCGCCAGCATGGCGAAGAAGGTCGGCTCCGGCACCTCGGCGTTGGCCGCGTCCAGCGGGTTGGGCTCTTCGCCCGTGCCGGCCGGCACGGCGGCGCCCAGCACCGCGGAGGCGTCGCGCTTGTACAGGCCCAGCTCGTCGATCACCCGCTCGGCCAGCGAACGGCTCTTGAGCAGCTCGGTCTGCGTGCGCAACTGCAACTGGTCGGCGGCGGCGCCCTGGTCTACCTCCATCTCGGTGTTGAAGCCCACCACCTTCTGCGCCGAGCGGTCGATCTGCAGCGTCACCGTCGACTGGTACAGCGGCGTCGCTCGCAGCGTGTAGATGGCCGCCGCCAGCACCGCCAGCAGCGTGATGCCGGCGATCATGCCCTTGTGTTTGGCCAGCGTGCGCAGAATCTGCCGCAGGTCGATCTCGTCGTCTGCGGCTGCCTGGGCTTCGGCCTCCTCGCGCTGCAACAGCGCCGTCTGCAGGGCGTGGCCCTGGCGCATGGCCAGCGCACCGCCGGGCGGTTGCGGCGGCTGCTGCGGATGGGGGGTCAGTTCGTTCGATGCCATGGTTCAGATAACCGGAACAGGGTGTGACAGCTGCAGGCGCAGGGGGCGTGTGATCCGCAGGGCGGGACGGTAGCGTGGCACCCGGCCCGCCACCGTGCCCTCCCGGGGCACCCCTCAGCGGTTGGAGAAGGGGTTGATCGTGTCGACGATGTCGCGGAACAGCGAATCGCGCAGCGCCGTGCGCTTGGGGTTGCGCTTGACCACGATCACGTCGTCCGACTGCACCAGCGGGTCGGGCACTTCACCGGCGCGCACCTGCTCCAGATTGAAGCTTTGCGACACCTGCTTGCCGTCGGCCCCCATGCGGTACAGCATGATCTGTTCCAGCTCGGCGTACTGGGCATAACCACCGGCCAGCGCCAGTGCGCGCAGCAGCGTGATCTGCCCGGTCACCGGGTAGATGCCCGGCTTGAGCACCGCGCCTTCGATGGTGATGCGCTGGGTGGTGAATTCCTTGATGAACAGCGACACCTGCGGGTCTTGCAGGTACTTTTCACCATAGCGCTGGGCCAGCAAGGCCTCGGCCTGCTGGGCCGTCAGCCCGGCCAGGGGCACGGCGCCAATCAGCGGCAGCGACACCAGGCCGGTGGAGTTGACGCGGATGGTGCGCTTCATGTCGGGCACGCCGAACACATCGAATTCCAGCAGGTCGTTGGCGCCAATGCGGTAGTCGGTGCCCACGCCGGCCAGTGAATTCAGCGGCTGCGGCTCGCCCGTGGCGGCGGCATCGGCCGCCGGGGGCAGCGTGCCATCGGCACCCGGGGTGGCCGCTGGCAGGGCGCTGGGGGCGGTGGTCGGGTCGGCCAGGGCGGGCTGGCGGCTCGCGTCCACCGACGCCTGCAGCGGCTGCTGGGCCTGCGCCGACGCCACGGCGGCCAGGGCACACAGCCCCCCGGCCACCACCGTGCCGCGCCACAACGGCCGACCCCAAAACTGCTGCAAACCTTCAATCATCCTGCGAACATCCCTGTCTCATGAAGCACGCCACATGCCCTGCGGTGTGAGGGCGTCACACCGGGGTGTGGGTGGCCAGTCGTGCGAAAAGTCATTCTAGCGGGGCACCCTACCCGCAAAGCCCTGAAAAGACCACCGTTACTCGGTTGACGAACGGCCCGGCCGGCGCAGAAACACCCCCAGCATGAAGGCCCCCAGCATGGCGTTGGCCGGAATGCGCCACGGGTAGTCCACCCAGGCGTGCAGCGCCTGCGCCAGCAGCGCCAGCCCGGCAGCCAAGGCCAAAGCGTCGGCAGAGCGCCAACCGCCTGGGCCCGCGCCCTGACGGCGGGTTGCCCACAGCCGGCCCAGGCGCTGCACCACCAGCACCGCCAGGGCCAGCAGCAGGGGCAGCACCAGCACGCCGCCTTCCATGAGCAACTCCAGGTAATCGTTGTGAGCAAAGTTCACAAACCACCCGCCGAGCTCCGGCGCCTGGAAGGGCGGGAACACCAGCTTGAAGGTGCCCAGGCCCGAACCCCAGGGCCAGAAAGCCTGCGCCGCCTGCCAGGTGCTGGCGCGGTTGAGCGCGCGCAAGGCGTCGTCGGCCACCAGGCGGTCGGCGTCAAACCGGGCCAGCCATTCCCAGCCACCGGCCAGCAGCGCCAGGCCCACCAGCAGTGCCGGCAAGGCCAGCAGCCAGACGCGAGGCCCCTGCCCAGCTTCGCCCACAGTGCGCCACAGCAGCAGTGCCAGCACCACCACCAGCGCCCCGGTGGCAATGCCCATGCGCGACAACGTGGCCAGCAGGCAGGCCACCACCAGCAACAAGGCCGCGCCCCAGCCCCAGCGCGCACCCCAGCGGCGCGGCTGCCCCCGCCGCCGGCGCCCGCCCGGCGCGGCACCCAGCAGGTTCAACAACAGCAAAGGCAGCAGCATCGTGAGAAAGTTGGCAAGGCCGTTGCGGTTGCCAAACGTGCCCAGCACGGGGGCTCTTACATCCGGGTCGAACAGCAGGCCCGGGAAGCCCAGTTGCAACAGGCCCAGCGCGGCCTGGAACACGCCCACACCCAGCCAGGCCCACAGCAGCGCACGCAACTGCCGGTCATTGGCGGCCAAGGGCAGGGCCAGACAGGCCACCACCGGCAAACCCGCCAGCATCGACAGCCAGGTACTCGCCGGCACCTGGCTGATGGGCCCGAACACCGGCAACAACTGCAGACCCGCCCACCAGAAAGGCGCGGTCAACAAAACCCCCAGCGCCACCCCCCGCCAGCGCGCATGCCCGCCCACCAGTCCGCCATTCCCGCGTGCCGTCCCGTCATTCCCGCGAACGCGGGAATCCACCGCCCCCAACCCAGACCGCCCAGCCGCCCAGCCCACCACCAGCGCCACCAACACCCCCAGCGCCAGCCACTCCAGCACCATCAAAGGCACAAACCGGTTGCCCGCCCGAAACAGCGTTGCCACCAATACCAGTGCCAAACCGGCACCCCAAGCGAAGCCACTCAAACCGTCCGCGCGGCCACTGCCCATGCGCCCAGCCGAAATCACCGCTTCATTCATCGTTTGCACTCCATCTGCCGCCCCATCTTCACCATCCCCATCAACTTTTCCTGCATTTCCAGACCCCTCATCGTCGTTCCCGCCCGACCCTTCGTCATTCCCGTCCCACTCTCCGTCATTCCCGCGAATGCGGGAATCCACGCGCCCAAACCCCACCCCATACACCGCAGCCGCCACCGCAATCCCCACCAGATCCGCCGCCCAATCGGCCCAACTGGGCGAGAACCCCGGCATGAACATCTGGTGCACTTCCACCGCGGCCCCCATGGCCGCAGCCAGCACCGCCAAGCCCCAGGGCCGCCAGCGCAGCGCCCAAGCCAGGCCGCCATACACACCGGCAAACACGACGCCATGGGCCACCTTGTCCCAACTGCTGTACCAGGCGCGTACCGGCTGGTACAGGGCCACGGCATACGCTGCGGCCAATACCACCAGCACCCACGCCAGGCGCCCCGCAGGCGCCACCCAGGCCGGCCGCACCGTCACGGCTGCGGCTTGCCTTCTGCCACCAAAGCCTTCAACTGCGCTTCAAAGCGGGCCAGTATCACGTCACGGTTCAGTTCGCGTTCTGCATACCGGCGCCCGTTGGCACCCAGCGCAGCGCGGCGGGCCGGGTCGGCCACCAGTTGGCGCAAGGCGTCGGCCATGGCGGCCGGGTCTTCTGGTGGCACCACCACGCCACATTCCGCGTCGTGCGCGACCACCCGGCCCAGTTCGGTCTGCGGGTGGGCCGTGGCCAGCACCGGACGCCCGCTCGCCAGCATGCCGGTCAGCTTGGATGGCATCACCAGGTCAGCCGCATCGGCGCGCTGCGGCAACAAATGCACGTCGGCCAGGCCAAGCCAGTCGTTGAGCCGCTCCAGCGGCTGCAAATCCAGAAACCGCACCTGAGGCAAGCCGGCACAGCGCGCCTCCAGATCGGCCCGGCCGGAGCCGTTGCCACCAAACACGAAATGCACCTGCGGATCGTCCGCCAGGCGCCGGGCCACGTCGGCCAGAATTTCCAACCCCTGCTTGTTGCCCATGTTGCCGGAATACTGGACCACCACCGCATCGGCGGGCAGGCCCAGTTCGTCGTGGTAAGGGCTGGGGCCGGCCAGCGGTGCGATGCCGCTGATGTCCACCCAGTTGGGAAAGCTCACCAGACGTGTGGGGTCAACGCCCTTGGCCTCGGCCCGGGCCAGCATGCGGCCTGAGATGGTCGAAACAACATCGAAGCGACGCATTAGCCAGCCCTCAACTTTCCCCAGCCAGTTACGCAGTGTTTTTCCTTTAACAAGTCCTAAATCAAATGCTGCATCGACTTCGTAGTCTTGAATATGCAGCCAGCTCTTTGATCTGCGAAGTGAAGCAAAAGCTGCGATTGCTGGAGCGCAAATCAGCGGAGGTTCAACAACCCAAATAATGTCTGGTTTCCAGCGCCATTGCAATAGTAGAAGTGGGAAACTGGTCAGCGCAAAACTGACTAGATGTAGTAAACGCCTTAGCCCACTCGGTTTGGATGGCACCCACAAGGGTGCCCGGAATACCTTCACTCCATTGATCGTTTCTGCGGTATAGCGTAAACCACTATAATTTGGTGCAATCTTCCAGTTCGGGTAATAGGGCGGAGCGGCTATTGCTCGGGTCTCAATCCCGGCGTCGGCTAACCAATTGGACATCTCTCCGGTATATTTCCCTATTCCGGTTAGTTCGGGAGGAAAGTTAATTTGTACAAGAAGAATCTTCACAATTAGAAATAATGATCAATTTGGAATAATTTTTGATTGTGAAGTTATCTGTTCTTTGGCTGATATACGTGAGAAAAGTAAGTCTGCCTGAATACTCCTGCCGTTCCGATCAAATGTCTCATTGTAGACTCCGACTATTTTGAATGAATTGGCGTGAAGGATGTCTATTACTTGGTGGGCTAATCCTTGGCCTCTATATAGCTCTACAAATGAACATTCTATGTAAATTGAATCGAAATATGCTATGCAATCAAGAAGACCTTCGATGACGGCCAACTCGAAACCTTGGACATCTACTTTCAATAAAACTGGTGATCTAATTTCATTGAAATTAAGAATGCTGGAAAGCTTTGCGACTCGAACTGTTTCAAGGCCAGCCTGTCCGGTTCCCGGAAAAATCTCCGTTTGAATTTCTCCTATTGGAAGAAGCGAAGACGAGTCATCCTTTTCTGAGACATGCATCTGTTCCTCTGAGTTGGATTTTCCAATGGCAACTTGGAATAGCTTTACTCTGGAGATATCTCGGAAGACTGACTTAAATACAAGAGTGGGCTTTGAGAGAGGTTCGAAAGAGAATATTTCTGCAGATTTGCAAAAATGGGCGGCTGCAAGCGCAAATTGGCCTCGATTTGCTCCGACGTCAATGATTGAAGAAAAATCCTTGCTTTTCAGAACGAAATGATGCTCGGTCGCGGCAGCTACATTGTGAAGAAGAAGGGTTTTTCTGAGATCCCTTTTGAGAAGAATAGTGAGTAATTTTTTCCACCACAAAATTGATCTAAATGGTTTCATGAAGAATTTCCATAATTAATTCGTTATGATCATGCCTTGATTTTTCATGCTCTGCGGATATAAAAACATGGGCGGCTGATCGTCGCGCCTCAAGTGTTTCTGGAGAAGAAATTATCTCTTTGATAAATTGCTTTGTGCGAGAAACAAAAGACTCTCGATTAAATATGGCGGCCGCGATAGTGTTGCTCAGATCACTTCTCAAGCAGCCTCGATCTGTGGCAATAACGGGAACGTTGTGTGATAAGGCCTCAAATACCACGTTGGGTTGAGCTTCGTTTTTATAGTTTGTCGGGAATAGAAACAAATCTATAGACTGATAGAAGCTGAATTTTTCTCTATCGTAGACCGGCCCTAAGTACTGAATTCCTTTGGGGTTGCGAAGCATGGCTAAATTAAGAAACTCTTCAGATGCTTCGTTTTCGACAGGGCCCGCTAAAATTAGCTTTATGTTTAGGATGCCTTCTTCTACAAGTTGTTCATACGTGTCGATGACTTCTTTCAGTCCTTTTTCGAATGATAAATTGCTCAAATGACCAATGAACAATTTTTCAATTATCCTTTCACGTTTCTTGAACTCAAGTGGTGGTGTGTGCTTCGCATTTGAGACGACTATTGAGCGGAATTTTCTGTTGTAAAGACTGAAAAACCTATCGCGCATGCATTGACAAAGAAAAACGTGGAGGCAGTTCTTTCCGGCAACGATCGTGGCAAATCTTGCAAGCAGAGAGCGCTTGTCTAAGTAGGCAAAACTTCTGTGGTGTATGACAATTTTTTCGGCAAATAGTCTTGCAGAAGAGATCGTTAGGGCGTTATACAAAATCCCCAAGCCTCCATCCATTGACATGTAGACAGTAGAGGGGCGTTTTAATGCTATCAACAGTACGGATTGAATGCAGCGAATTGCACGGGTGAGGTGATATTTTATTCCCCTCTGTAGGCTGTTTCCTGAGGTGTTGACCTTTAGAACCTTTGCTTTGGAAGAGATCTCCGTCGAAATTAAAAGATTGTTTTTTGCCATCCCATGGACAGGTGGCGGGAAGGCTCCAACAATAGCAATTGTTTTCATTTCTGGGGGGCGCGGAAAAATCTAATTCTGCGCAAGGTGTCAAATGCAAAAGGCATGATTAGAGGTAAGGAGCGGGCTGAATTTGGGATCATGTTGTCGAATATTGTCATCGCGGAAAAAACGGCTAAATAGGAGGCCGCGTATGGATAATATGGGCTGGATCTTCTTTTTAATCGCCTGAGGCCGATCATGCAAATAAAAAATAGCATGATATGTAAAAAGAATATTGCATAAACTCCAGGCCACTCTAAATAAGAGTATGCACGCGAAAAGGCTGTTCCGACATTGAGGGTCGGAGTAATTCGACAGTCTGCGTAGTTTTCCTCAATTGCATCTAAATCGACTAGCCTCTTGGCTAAGACGTCGGGAATTATTTCCGCGACAAAAAAGTCAGACAGACTGGATTTCGATTTTGAAGATGTCCCGCATGAGGTATTTGTTTGAAAATTCGCGAGAGGAGAGGTAAGGTAGAGCCATGAATAAAATACGGCGCTCGGCAGATTGAGTTCTCTGTAGGCGTTAGATGCTGCACCGATTTCTTCAATGGGGCGGAAGTATTTTCCTGAAGAATCGCGAATGGTTCCTATTGCTCCAAACGATGCGATTACTACCAACAAAAGACATGCGCCTGCAAATATTTGCCTTGCGCTGATTCTGTTCTTTTGCATAAGCAGAAGTAGTGCTGCTGTCGCAAGTTGACTAACAAAAATCCCTCTTTGTACAAACAGCAATGGAAAAGCGAGCGAAAGAGCGAATATTACAAGGTACTTGTATTTTTTGAACCTAATGTAGTAATAGAGCGATTGGGTTCCGAGGAAGTAAAATAGACCTGCCGCCAAGGGGTAGCCAATTGGCAGTAGCTCAATTTCTTTAATGCTCAATTCATACGATCCTCGGATCCCTGCTAGGATGGGAATTTCTGTTGGATATGCCAGGTTTATTATTAGTAATGGCAGGCACGTAATTAGCAGTAATCGAACTTTGGGGCTGTGATCTGATGTGACCCATGTCGTGGCTAAAATATTCTTCGATGCGCGATAAAAGAGTGCGCAAGTGACAAGCAGTATTGTGAAAAACAGCAGAAATTCTGCTGTAGGTTCTGGGTAAATCGTGCTCCAGGGCAATGCGCCAAATGCGAAGGCCACAGAAAATGCGGTCATTAATATTGCAAAAGGATTGACAAGGACTGCAGTCTTCAATTTTTTCTCCACTCGCCAAGATCTCTGCCCTTCCCAGCTTTAATTGCAGTACTTATAAGCTTTAAGCGTTTTGCTGTCGCAAGGATGTTGCCTTCTCGCATTATGGTTTTTATGGCTGAGATCGATATTAGTGTTACTGCATTAATCCAGAATAGAATGCCTTTTTCTTTATACTTGTTTGCCAGAAATACTGAGTTCCTTACTACATAGTAAACTTTTTCTTCGCTCGTGAATTTTGATGTCAAGTAGTGCCCTTCTCGCCTCATTACTCGATTCCAAGAGGTATCAATGTCCTCGATCTGAGCTTCTGTGACTAATAGCACGTCAAAGCCAACCTCTTTGGCACGAAGAAAGTAGTCTTTGTCGTCGAAATAGAGAAAAAAATCTTTATCCGGCAAACCAACATCTAGCGCGAGTTGTCTGTGGAATAGAGTTCCACCGTAAGGGGCGGAAGGCAACGGAACAAGCAACTTTTTTCCAGCCTTAGATTGCTTTCTGTTCCATAAAATATCTCTTGACTTGCTCAAAAGACTAAACCCAAGAAATGCATTTTCAGGAACTCCATACTTACCCTGTTCTGCTGCGTCTGCATACTCTCGTCTTCCCCGTCTAAGGCAAGTTAAAACAGTGTGTATAGGGTCTCTGGCCGATGAGATGATCTCAATAAGTCTTTCGATGCTTCCTTCTAACAAAAGATTGTCGTCATCTAAAAGCAAAATATAATCTGACTTCTCTTGAAGTGCTCTGTCTATCCCAACTGCAAAACCATTCGCTGAGCCAGTATTTCTTTTTAGATCTAAGATTATTGGCTTTTCTATGAATTGTTCAAGCGTTTTGGAGGTTTTGTCAATTTCACCTAAATTATTTACAATGATGATTGCGTCTATTAATTCTCTGCTTTGCGCGAGTGCCGATATCGTTCTTTCGAGAAGGTGTGCCCTGCGTCCATAAGTGACTGTCACGATTGACAGCCTAGGTGGTTTTCTCATATGCAGCTCTTCTTCGATTATGAAAGGCAGCTAGCTGTACTAGCAACAACAGTTCTGAGGCGATATATGTAATTGCGGCGCCAGTTGCGAAGAAGAAGTATGACATCGGGCCAATCAGCAAAAAGCTAAAACTACCTGCCGCAAAGACCATCTTTGCGAACTGTGAGCTTTGATTGATTGAATGCATTACTTGCACGCCTAGTATCAAGTTAATGCTGGCTATAAGAGGCGCTGCAGACATGATTTTAAGACTTAGTAGCGCCTCGTCTGAAATGGAGCCAGTCAAAAAAATAAAGATTTTATCTGCAAACAAAAAAAGTGATGCAGAGGAACCGGCTCCTATGAGAAGAAAGGCAAAGAAGGTTCTTCTGAAAATGGCTAATTGGAAGCAATTGGTGTTTTTGTCGAGCTTGGAGCTTAGTCGCGGATATGTGGCCATTGCAATTGGCCTATTGAGCTCCTGAGCAACCCGAACAACCTTTTCGCAAATAGAGTAGATTCCAACACTTCCCATAGATGCAGTCATACCCAAGATGATTGAGTTGGAAGATCGGTAGAATGAGCTTGCAGCAGATGAGAAAAAAGCACTCTTTTCCCGAGTTAATCTTTTGAATGATTTTCTCGGAGAGAATTTGAGAGAAGTGATCTTGTATCTTCTGTGTGTATATATTAGCAATGCTATCGAAGAAAGAAGATTGAATCCAAAAATCACTGCCGCAAATGACTCGATGCGCGGGTCGGTTTTGGATATTATGAATACAATTCCAAGGGCGGAGAATTTAATCGAGCTGCTTATTAATGCTGCTGGCCCGACTCTCTCAATTCCTTGTAGTAGCCATATGGGGCTGAAAACATTTGCCAGAGCCGATAATTGTGCGATGAGCAGTAGAATCCCCAGCGTTTTGTGGAGAAAAATGGTAAGAAGAATCGCGGCAATTGAGGTTAAGACAAAGAGAATGAGTTTGGCGCCAAATATTTCCCCGAATAAAAGCTGTAGCTTTCTGTTGTCATCGCTCGATCTTGCTGCATCGCGCGTCGCGGTATAATTGAACCCAAACTCAACTGTTAATATGAAGTAAGCCAGAATTGCTTGTGTTAATGCGATCTTTCCATACTCGGCTGTTCCTAGCGTTCTTGCCATTATCGGAATGGCAAGAAATGGTGCAAGATACTCTGCTCCCTGCAATAGTCCAAAATAAACTACATTCTTTCGTAGCATGCTTGAACTTAGACGGTTTGAGTGGGGGGCTTCTTAAGCAAAGGCTTGATGTGAGATAAACCAATTGCAGAATCGGTCAAGCCCCTCTTCCAGTGACACTTTGGGTGAAAAGCCGAAATCTCGCTTTGCTGAGGTAATGTCCGCATATGTCGCCTCGACGTCGCCAAGCTGCATGGGTAGAAATTTCTTTTCAGCCTTGCATCCCAACTTTTCTTCTAAAACCTCAATCATTCGATTGAGTTCAATAGGATGATTGTTTCCTAGGTTGTAGATGTTGTGTCTGGCTGTTTGTGTGCGCGAATTGGAGAGGGCGGATATTCCATCAACAATATCATCGATATATGTTAGATCGCGCCTCATTTTTCCCCAGTTGTAGACATCAATTGGGGTCCCTGAAAGAATTGCCTTTGCGAATTTGAAGTACGCCATGTCGGGTCGTCCCCAAGGACCATAGACGGTGAAGAAGCGCAACCCAGTTGCCCGAATCTTATACATTCTGGAATAAGACTCGCATAGCAGTTCTGTAGATTTTTTTGTTGCTGCATAGAGCGATACGGGTGAGTCTGTGCGATCATCTGGCGAAAATGGTTGCTTGGTATTTGCTCCATAAACTGAGGATGAGGACGCGTAGATTAGGTGTTCAACGGAGTTGTGACGACAGCCTTCAAGTATTGTTGCTGTCCCTAAAATATTGCTGTCGATGTATGTATAAGGATTTTCAATAGAAAATCTTACTCCTGCCTGTGCTGCCAAATGAAGAACCAGATTGGGCTTTTTGGCTGCAAAAACTTTTTCAACTGCTTCCTTGTTGGATAAATCTAGCTTTTCAAAGCTGAAGTTGTCGTTATCAAGCAATATTTTTAGACGCTCAATTTTCAGGTTTTGGTTGTAATAGTTGTTGAGGTTGTCTATTCCAACGATGCGGTGCCCTTCTGCCAAAAGCTGAAGAGTTGAGTGAAACCCTATGAATCCCGCGCACCCGGTGATTATTGTTCTCATTTTTCAGTTTTTTCTCAGTTGAGTGATGCAGTTTATTTGTCTTTTGGGACTGCGACTGTGAAGCCCTGCTTGCGAAGAAGGGCTTGCTGTTTGGAAATGGCGATGTCGGTGTCAATCATTTCACTAATCAATTGATTGATTGTGATGTGGGGGTGCCATCCCAGTTCATTGTTTGCGAGTCTAGAGTCGCCAAGCAAGGTTTCAACTTCGGCCGGCCTGAAATATCGAGGGTCCACCTGAATAATTACGTCCCCAGTCCTTACTGCGGGTGCTTTGTCACCTTCGACTTTGATTGCAACTGCTTTCTCATCTTCGCCCTTGCCTTCAAATGAGAGAGTAATGCCAAGTTCCTTGGCTGCCATGTCAATGAACTGACGCACGCTGTATTGCACACCAGTGGCAATCACGTAGTCCTTAGGGGTTTCCTGCTGCAGCATCATCCACTGCATGCGCACGTAGTCCTTAGCGTGGCCCCAGTCGCGCAGTGCGTCCAGATTGCCCATATAGAGGCAGCTCTCCAGCCCTTGGGCGATGTTGGCCAGGCCGCGGGTGATTTTTCGAGTAACGAAGGTTTCACCCCGCCGCGGGGATTCGTGGTTGAACAGAATTCCATTGCAGGCGTATATGCCGTATGCCTCGCGGTAATTGACGACGATCCAGTATGCGTAGAGCTTGGCTACGGCATAAGGGCTGCGCGGGTAGAACGGGGTGGTTTCCTTTTGGGGAATTTCCTGCACCAGGCCATACAGCTCGCTGGTGCTGGCCTGGTAGAAGCGGGTCTTTTTCTCCAGCCCCAGGATGCGGATGGCTTCCAGCAGGCGCAGCGTGCCCAGGGCGTCCACGTCGGCGGTGTATTCGGGGCTTTCAAAGCTGACGGCCACGTGGCTTTGGGCGCCCAGGTTGTAGATCTCGTCGGGCTGCGTTTCCTGCACGATGCGGATCAGGTTGCTGCTGTCGGTCAGGTCGCCGTAGTGCAGGTGAAAGCGCGGATTGCGTTCGTGCGGATCCTGGTAGATGTGGTCCACGCGCTGGGTGTTGAACTGGCTGCTGCGGCGCTTGATGCCGTGCACGATGTAGCCCTTTTCCAGCAGCAGTTCGGCGAGGTAGGAGCCGTCCTGCCCGGTCACGCCGGTGATGAGGGCGACTTTGGGGGCTGCGGGGCTGGGGGTGTTGGCTGGCTGGGTCATCGGGGTCGGGTGGCGGGTGGGCGCTGCGGTGGGTTCCTGGGGCCGTCGGGGGTGGATTCCCGCTTTCGCGGGAATGACGGGGAGGCGGCAATGACGGGGATCGGCAATGACGGGGATCGGGAGTAGCGGGGAGAGGGAACGGCGGGGGCTGTCGGGTCAGACGGAGCGAGGTGCGTTTTGCAGGAAGTCCTGGTACGCCAGGGCCAGCCCTTCTGTCAGCGATACCCGGGCTTTCCAGCCCAGGCTGTGCAGGCGGCCGCTGTCCATCAGCTTGCGCGGCGTGCCGTCGGGTTTGCTGGTGTCGAAGCGGATGCTGCCGGTGTAGCCCACGGTGGCGGCCACGGCGCGCGCCAGGTCGGCAATGCTGAGGTCGCTGCCGAAGCCCACGTTGATGTGGCTGAGCATGGGCTGGGTGTGCTGCTGGTACACGGCGGGCGCCAGGTTCATCACGTGCACGCTGGCAGCGGCCATGTCGTCCACGTACAGGAATTCGCGCAGCGGCGTGCCCGTGCCCCAGATGGCCACTTCGGGCGTGCCCTGGGCCTGCGCTTCGTGAAAGCGCCGGATCAGTGCGGGCACCACGTGGCTGTTTTCGGGGTGGTAGTTGTCGCCCGGGCCATAGAGGTTGGTGGGCATGACGCTGCGGTAGTCCACGCCGTGGCTGGCGCCGTACTGCCGGTTGTAGCTTTCGCAGAGCTTGATGCCGGCGATCTTGGCAATGGCATAGGGCTCGTTGGTGGGCTCCAGCGTGCCGGTGAGCAAGGCGCTTTCGGTCATGGGCTGGGCGACGAGCTTGGGGTAGATGCAGCTGCTGCCCAGAAAGAGCAGTTTCTTCACGCCCGCGCGGAAGGCCGCTTCGATCACGTTCGCCTCGATCATGAGGTTCTGGTAGATGAAGTCGGCCGGGTAGGTGTTGTTGGCATGGATGCCGCCCACCTTGGCGGCAGCCAGGTAGACCTGGTCGGGCTGTTCCTGCGCGAAGAAGGCGCGCACAGCGGCCTGGTCGGTCAGGTCCAGTTCGGCATGGGTGCGGGTGATGAGCTGGCTGGTGGGCAGGCCTTGTGCCTGCAGGGTGCGCACGATGGCGGCGCCAACCATGCCGCGGTGGCCGGCAACGTAGATGCGGGGAGTGGGTGGGCTCATGCGGCGGGGCTGAACGGGTAGCGGCTGGTGGGGTGGATTCCCGCCTTCGCGGGAATGACGGATGGGGGGGCCGCCTTCGCGGAAATGACGGTTGGGGGCCTGCTTTGGCGGGGATGACGGTTGGGAATTCTTGCTTCTGCGGGAATGACGAATGGGGTGGCGCCGTGGCGCTGGCTCAGACGGCGCCCTCCTGCCTGGCCACGACGCGCACGGTGCGCAGAAGGATCACGATGTCGTACCAGAGTGACCAGTTGCGCACGTACCAGAGGTCCATGGCAATCCGGTGCTGAAAGGTGCTGTTGCTGCGGCCGCTGATCTGCCAGAGCCCGGTGATGCCCGGGCGGGTCTGGCCGTAGGTGCTGATGGCGGGGCCGTAGTCGGGCAGTTCGCGGGCGAGCAGGGGGCGCGGGCCGACCAGGCTCATGTGGCCCCGCAGCACGTTGAAGAGCTGGGGCAGCTCGTCGATGCTGGTGCGGCGGATCCAGCGGCCCACGGGCGTGACGCGGGGGTCTTCGGCAAGCTTGAAGTTGTTGGCGCGGTAGGCTTCCCACAGGTCGCGGTGGGAGTCTTTCCATTCTTCCAGCGCGGCATCGGCGTTCAGCACCATGCTGCGGAACTTGATGAATGGAAATTCGCGCCCGCCCAGGCCCACGCGCGGCTGGACGAAGAAGACGGGGCCGCTGTCCTGGCGCTTGATCATCCAGGCCACCACGGCCAGCAACGGTGCCAGCAGCACGATCAGCAGCGAAGCCAGCACGATGTCGACCGCGCGTTTGACGAGCTGCGGCGCCCGCCGGTGCAGGTTGTTGCGCGCCCGCAGCAGCAGCACTTCGTGGCTGAAGAAGTGCGAGACCTCCATGCCCAGCATGGGCAGGCCGCTGAGCGCGGGGATGATGATGACGTCGTCGCGCGTGAGCATCAGCTCCTGCGTGAGGTCGCGCAGCCAGGGGCCTTGGTTCTCACCCAGCACGATCACCACCTGGTAGGGGCCGGGCCGGCTGAGAAAGGCGCGCACGCCGGGGGTGAGCGGGGTGGGCGCCAGCGTGCGGCTACCGAGCTTGACCGGGTGGCCGCTGGCTTGCCCGGGGGCGGCGTCGGGGCCGACGGCGGCCACGGGGGTGTAGCCCATCAGGGGTTCGCTGGCCAGGGCGGCGGCGGCCAGGGGCAGGTCTTCGGGGCGGCCGACCAGCACATAGGGCTGCGCCAGCAGGCCGACGCGCAGCAGGCGCTGCCGCACAGCCAGGCGGGCCAGCGGCAGCAGCAGCAGAATGAGTGTCCAGCTCACGCCGGTCCACAGGCGCGAAAGCTGCCACTTACCCAGGTAGAGCACCAGCGCGTCGGTCATGGCGGCCAGGCCGACGATGAGGAACACGTCGCGCGCCTCGTCCCACCAGGGTTTGCGCCGGGCGGCGGTGTAATGGCCTTTGGCGGCACCGCACCAGAGCACGATGGCGAGCGAGAGCGCCAGAAAGAGGGCGATGCGCAGTTGGCCGTGGTCGGTCCACCAGACGTCCATGGCGGCCCAGAAGCTCATGTCGTCGCGGATCCACGCGGGCACGCGCCCGGCCAGGAAGCACAGCCACATGACCGCCAGGTCGGTCAGCAGCAGGATGGGCTTGACCCAGCGCTGGCGTTCGGCCACGCGCTGCCACGGGGCGAGCGCGCGGGCCAGATCTTGTTCGTTGCGCAGGGGGGTGACGCTGGCGGGGGCGCCATCGGGTGCGGCCATGGCGTCGGCAACCAGATGCGCCGGCGGGGTGTTGAGCAGACTCATGACCAACAGCGGCGCGAGAAACAGGCGGATGCCGTCACCGCGCGCAGGGTGAACGGAGCCAGTGACATTGACAGGTGTGTGCCAGCCCGATGGGCTTGTGCGTGGTGTGGGCTCACAGGCCTCCCTCCTTCAAATCTTCCTGGCCAGACTAGGGAGCACCGCTGCCACAGGGCTGTGGTGGCGATAGACCAGAGCACCCAACGCAATAACCGTTCCCCCCGTTCGTGACCGAACACCATTCGCACGCAAATGGTGCGCGGAATTGTAGGTTCTACCCGAGTGGAACCCGGGGCGGCCGTCCATGAGGAGTGCATTTGTTAACGGATGTTTTCCCTCCTGGCGACACTGGCCCGCGCGGGGGCCGCCGAAGCATCAAAAGGTAATGGAATGTGTATGGCGAGGGGGCTGTCGGGAGGGCTTCAGGGGATTCTGCGTGACAAAGTTCACGACGAACCGTGCCGGTGCGGCGCCATGCACGTAACGTTACAAATGAATCGCCTGGGGGGTAGCAAAACGGTTTCATTTCTCGCGCCGGCGTCACGGCGCGCCGGCCGAAGCCAGGTGCCCGAGCGGCAGCGCGCCGCCGGCCTTGACCTCGCCGAGCGAGAAGCTGGTGTGCAGGTCTTTGACGTTGGGCAGGTTGATGAGCACCTCGCGTGCGAAGCGGCTGAATTCGGTGAGGTCGGCGCAGACCACTTGCAGCTCGAAGGTGCCGGAGCCGCTGATGTAGTGGCAGGCGATCACTTCGGGAATGTGCTGGATGGCCTTTTCCATGGCGGCCAGCGCGTCGCCGGTGTTGCGCTCGGCGTCAAGCCGCACGAAGGCCAGCGCCCCCAGGCCGATCTTCTGCCGGTCGAGCACGGCCCGGTACCCGATGATGAAGCCGGCCTCTTCCAGCGCCCGCACCCGCCGCCAGCAGGGCGCAGCCGAAAGCCCGACCCGGTTGGCCAACTCGGCATTGGTCAGCCGCCCGTCGGCCTGCAGTTCGTGAAGGATGGCGAGATCAAATTTGTCGAGGGTGGTCATGGGGTGGGGGAAGTGGGCTGGGGGCAGGGAGCGGTAGGAAGCGTGAGGGAGCGGCGGGGTGTGGTGGGAATGAGGTGGGTGGTGCCGGTGACCATCGTCATTCCCGCGAAGGCGGGAATCCAGCCCCCAACACCTGGATGCCCGCCTTCGCGGGCATGACGGAGGGGGGCCAAAGGGTATGACGGAGGGGGATTTCCGGGTGTGGTGATTCATTGGTGTTTACGCCAATTTTCCCCGCAAACCAGCAATATCCTTTCTTGGATAACCCGAATCCGGGCACGAAAAGCAAACACCTGTCAGCGGGGCGGCCCTACACTGGCTGGCACTTGGGCTGCCTGCCAACGCGGCGGATGGCCTTTTCAGCAGAGCCGCCCACAAGGCGACCTACCCCACGCAGGAGACAACATGAACGCCCCACTGCCCGAGCACGTCCGCAAAGCGCTCGAAACCGTCACGCTGGACGACAAATATTCCCTGGACCACGGCCGCGCGTTCATGAGCGGGGTGCAGGCGCTGGTGAAGCTGCCCATGCTGCAGCGCCAGCGCGACGCCCTGGTCGGCAAGAACACGGCGGGCTTCATCAGCGGTTACCGGGGCTCGCCGCTGGGGGGGTATGACCAGGCGCTGCAGAAGGCCAGCAGTTACCTCAAGGCGCAGAACATCGTGTTCCAGCCGGGGGTCAACGAGGAGCTGGCCGCCACCGCGATCTGGGGCACGCAGCAACTGGGGTTTGCGCCCAAGGGCAGCAACAAATTCGACGGCGTGTTCGGCATCTGGTATGGCAAGGGGCCGGGTGTGGACCGCTGTTCCGACGTGTTCAAGCACGCCAACATGGCCGGCACCACGCCCTGGGGCGGGGTGATTGCGGTGGCGGGTGACGACCACGTGGCCAAGAGTTCCACCGCCGCGCACCAGAGCGACCACATCTTCAAGGCCTGCGGCCTGCCGGTGTTCTTTCCGGCCACGGTGCAGGACATTCTGGACCTGGGCATCCATGCGTTTGCCATGAGCCGTTTCAGCGGCGTGTGGACGGGCATGAAGACGATCCAGGAGATCGTGGAGTCCAGCGCCACGGCCGAGATCGACCCGAACCGGGTGCAGATCGTGGTGCCCGAATTCGAGATGCCGCCGGGCGGTGTGCACATTCGCTGGCCCGACGCCGCGCTGGAACAGGAAGCGCGCCTGTTCGACTACAAGTGGTACGCGGCGCTGGCCTATGTGCGCGCCAACCGGCTGAACCACAACGTGATCGCCGGGCCGCACGACCGGCTGGGCCTGATCGCCAGCGGCAAGGCCTTCAACGACACGCGCCAGGCGCTGATCGACCTGGGCCTGGACGACGCCACCTGCCAGCAACTGGGCATCCGCCTGCACAAGGTGAACGTGGTGTGGCCGCTGGAGGCCAGCATCACGCGCGAATTCGCGACCGGGCTGCGCGAAATCCTGGTGGTGGAAGAAAAGCGCCAGGTCATCGAATACCAGCTCAAGGAAGAGCTGTACAACTGGCGGCCCGACGTGCGGCCCAATGTGCTGGGCAAGTTCGACGAGGTCGAGGGCGACTACAGCGGCGGCGAGTGGAGCCGCCCGAACCCGAGCGGCCACACGCTGCTGCGCGCCAACGCCGACCTGTCGCCCGCGCTGATTGCGCGCGCCATCGCCCGGCGCTTGAAGAAGCTGGGCATTCCGCAGGACATCGAAGCGCGCATCGACGCGCAACTGGCGATCCTGGACGCGCAGGAACGCTCCACCCAGACGCTGCTGGCCGGCGCGTCGGCCGACGCCAACCGCCAGCCCTGGTTCTGCAGCGGCTGCCCGCACAACACCAGCACCAAGGTGCCCGAAGGCTCGCGCGCCATGGCCGGCATTGGCTGCCATTTCATGAGCATCTGGATGGACCGCGACACCGTCGGCTTCACCCAGATGGGCGGTGAGGGCGTGCCCTGGGCCGGGCAGCAGCCGTTCGTGAACGAGCAGCACATCTTCGCCAACCTGGGCGACGGCACCTACTTCCACAGCGGCATCCTGGCGGTGCGCCAGAGCATCGCGGCCGGGGTGAACATCACCTACAAGATCCTCTACAACGACGCCGTGGCCATGACCGGCGGCCAGCAGGTGGGCGAGCGGCCCGAAGGGCACAGCGTGGTGCAGATCGCGCAGAGCATGCGCGCCGAGGGGGCGGTGAAGATCACCATCGTCACCGACGAGCCCGAGAAGTACGCGGGCGTGACGGGTCTGCCGGCGGGCATCGCCATCCAGCACCGCGACACGCTGGACGCGGTGCAGCGCGAGTTCCGCGAGATCACCGGCACCACGGTCATCATCTATGACCAGACCTGTGCCACCGAAAAGCGCCGCCGCCGCAAGCGCGGCACGATGGCCGAGCCGGACAAGCGCGTGGTCATCAACGAGCTGGTGTGTGAAGGCTGTGGCGACTGCGGTGTGCAGAGCAACTGCCTGAGCGTGGAGCCGCTGGAGACCGAATTCGGCCGCAAGCGCCGCATCAACCAGAGCACCTGCAACAAGGACTTTTCCTGCGTCAAGGGCTTCTGCCCGAGCTTCGTGACCGTGCAGGGCGGGCAACTGCGCAAGAAGGACCCGAAAGGCGCGGGCGCCGAATGGACGGGCGGTGCGCTGCCCGAACCGGCCTTGCCGGCGCTGGGCGCCGACGCCTGGGGCATCGTGGTGGCCGGCGTGGGGGGCACGGGTGTGATCACCATCGGCCAGTTGCTGGGCATGGCCGCGCACATCGAAGGCAAGGGCATCGTCACGCAGGACGCGGCGGGCCTGGCGCAAAAGGGCGGCGCCACCTGGAGCCACGTGCTCATCGGCGCCAGCCAGGACCACATCCGCACCACGCGCGTGGGCGCGGCGTCGGCCGATCTGGTCATCGGCTGCGACCCGATCGTGGCGGCGGGCAAGGAAACCCTGCAGCGCCTGCGCGCCGGCCGCAGCCACGTGGCGCTGAACACCAGCGCCACGCCCACGGCGGCGTTCGTGAAGAACACCGAATGGCAGAACCCGGCGCAGGGCTGCGTGGATTCGCTGGTGCAGGTGCTTGGTGAAGAGGCGGTGGGCCGCTTCGACGCCGAGGCCGCCGCCGTGCGCCTGATGGGCGATTCGATCTACACCAACCCCATGATGCTGGGCTACGCCTGGCAGCGCGGCTGGGTGCCGCTGGGGCTGGCCGCGTTGATGCGCGCCATCGAGCTCAACAACGTGCAGGTCGACAAGAACAAGCAGGCCTTCGAATGGGGCCGCCGCGCCGCGCACGATGCCCAGGCCGTGGCCCCGCTGCTGGCGCCGGCGGCCGGGGCGCAGGTGATCCAGTTCAAGAAGCGCGACACGCTGGAAGACCTGGTGGCGCGGCGCGTGGCATTCCTCACCGGCTACCAGAACGCCGCCTACGCCGACACCTACAAGGCGTTTGTCGAACGGGTGCGCCAGGCCGAAAGCCGCCTGGGCAAGACCAGCCTGAGCGAAGCGGTGGCGCGCTACCTGTTCAAGCTCATGGCCTACAAGGACGAGTACGAAGTGGCCCGCCTGCACAGCGACCCGGCGTTCCACGCCCAGATCGCCGCGCAGTTCGAGGGCGACTACCGCCTGCAGATGCACCTGGCGCCGCCGCTGTTCGCGAAGAAGAATGCCAAGGGCGAGCTGATCAAACAGACCTACGGCCCCTGGATGCTCAAGGCCATGGGGCTGCTGGCGAAGTTCAAGGGCCTGCGGGGCACCGCGCTGGACCCGTTCGGCCGCACCGACGAGCGCCGCACCGAACGAGATCTGATCGCGCAATACCGTGCCGACGTGGAGTCGCTGCTGGGCACGCTCAACGCCGACAACCACCCGGTAGCGCTGGAAATCGCCAGCCTGCCCGAACAGATCCGCGGCTATGGCCACGTGAAGGAACGCCACCTGGCCGCCGCCATGATCCGTCGCGAGGCACTGCTGGCCCGCTGGGAAGGCCGCGCGGAAGTCAAGCGCGTGCGCGCCGCGTAACGGCGCTGCGTCTGCCCGCGCAGGCGGGTACGTCGCGCCGCACAGCACGCCACATCTGCCGTCATGGCTGGTGCAGACGGGTGCATAGCGCAGATCACGCCTGTGCACCGTCATGCCCGCGCAGGCGGGCATCCAGCGTCTGGGTGGGCCCACGTTCTGGATTCCCGCCTGCGCGGGAATGACGGCCCGGTGGTTCATGCATTTCCAGTGCGCCCTGTCTGTGAAGGTGGACCGAGGTGGCTCGGCCATGCCGTATCGGGCACAGGGCACAGGGCACAGGGCACAGGGCACAGGGCACAGGGCACAGGGCACAGGGCACAGGGCACAGGGCACAGGGTGCAGGGCACAGGGTGCAGGGTGCAGGGTGCAGGGTGCAGGGTGCAGGGGCGCGCAGGCAGGTATATCGCGCAGATCAGCACGCCCGTGCCCCGTCATGCCCGCGCAGGCGGGCATCCAGCGGTTCCGGGGCCTGCTCTGGCGGTTGAATAGCCGTCATGCCCGCGCAGGCGGGCATCCAGGGGGCGCTACCCCAGCAGATCAGGCCACAGGTCCCGCCATTCGGGATTGACGGACTCGATCAGCGCGAGCTTCCAGGCCCGGCGCCATTTTTTGAGCTGCTTTTCCCGCGTGATGGCCGCTTCCATGGTGCCGTGCGGTTCGAAATACACCAACTGGTGCACGCCATAACGCTGCGTGAAACCCCCGGTCAGTTCGTGGCGGTGCTGGTGGATGCGTTGGACCAGGCCACTGGTGACGCCAACGTAGAGCGTACCGTTGCGCTGGCTGGCCAGCACATAGACGGCGGGATGCCGTTCGCGCATGGTGAGACTCCCTGACAGTTTTTTCGGATTGTCAGGGGGGCCGCGCTGGATGCCCGCCTGCGGGCGTGACGGATCGGAATCGAAGGACGTATCTGGCATGAGCACTGGATGCCCGCGCAGGCGGGCTCCGGCGCCTGTGTGAGCCCATGTTCTGGATTCCCGCTTTCGCGGGAATGACGCCATGGCACACGAGCATGATGAAGGGCGCACGGAAGCAGCGCATGCTTGGCAGCCACAGCCACAGCCACAGCCACAGCCACAGCCACAGCCACCCGAGCCCGAGCCCGAGCCCGAGCCCCGTCATGCCCGCGCAGGCGGGCATCCAGCGTCGCACGCCCCATTCCCGTCACGCCCTGCCGGCCTTGCTGCGCGCTACCATCCGCCCCTTCAGGAACAGAACGGTGGGCGGGGAACGCATGAAGGTGCTGGTGGTTGGCGGGGCGGGGTACATCGGTTCGCACATGGTGCTGCGTCTGGCGCGCGCCGGGCATGAGGTGGTGGTGTTCGACAACCTTTCCAGCGGCCATGCCGACGCGGTGCTGGCGGGCACGCTGGTGCGGGGCGATCTGGCTGATCGGGCGGCGCTGTCGGCGCTGTTCGCGGCCCACCGGTTCGACGCGGTGCTGCACTTTGCCTCGTCGATCCAGGTGGGCGAGTCGATGCGGCTGCCGGCGCGCTACTACGCCAACAACGTGGGCAACACGGTCAACCTGATCGAGACCATGGTCGAGCACGGGGTGCTGCGCCTGATTTTTTCGTCCACCGCGGCCACTTACGGCGACCCGGTGTACACCCCGATCGACGAGGCGCATCCGCGCCAGCCGGTGAACCCGTACGGCTGGAGCAAGTGGATGGTGGAACAGATCCTGGCCGACTGCGACCGGGCGCACGGGCTGCGGCACGTGGCACTGCGCTATTTCAACGCGGCGGGCGCCCACCCGGAAGGCCTGCTCGGCGAACGGCACGACCCGGAGACGCACCTGATTCCGCTGGTGGTGCAGGTGGCGACGGGGCAGCGGCCAGCCATCGGCGTGTTTGGCACGGATTACGACACGCCCGACGGCACCTGCATCCGCGACTATGTGCACGTGCAAGACCTGGCCGACGCGCACCTGCTGGCGCTGGACCGGCTGGTGGCTGGCGGCGCTTCGGCCGCGTTCAACCTGGGCAATGGCAACGGTTTCTCGATCCGCGAGGTGATCCGCACCGTCGAGCAGGTGACGGGCCGGCCAGTGGCCTGGGAAGACCTGCCCCGGCGGGCGGGCGACCCGCCCGTGCTGGTGGCGGACAGCGGGCGGGCGCGGGCGGAGCTGGGCTGGGCACCGCGCTACCCGGCGTTGCCCGACATCGTGCGCCACGTCTGGCTGTGGGAACAGCGCCGGGCCGGGGCGGCCTGAGCGGGTCGCCGAATACAATGGCCGTTTGGCCGATTTCTGCTTGCGACCGCCTGGAAGGCGCGCCGCTCGGGTCGGCTGTCCGTTCTTTCGATCTACCCGGAGACTTTCGCCGTGTTCATTTCTTCCGCTTACGCCCAGGCCGCCGCCGGTGGCGACACCTCTTCCACGCTGATGAGCCTGCTGCCGCTGGTGCTGATGTTCGTGGTGCTGTATTTCGTGATGATCCGCCCGCAGATGAAGCGCCAGAAGGAACACAAGGCCATGATCGAGGCCCTGGCCAAGGGTGACGAGGTCGTGACGGCCGGCGGTTTCCTGGGCAAGGTGTCCAAGATCGGTGAAATCTACGTCGGTGTGGAACTTGCCGATGGCGTGGAAGTCCAGATGCAGCGCAGTGCCGTGGTGCAGGTGCTGCCCAAGGGCACGGTCAAGTAACAGCGTGCCTGGCGCCGCGGTGCGGTGCTCCCCGCTCTGGCGCGGCTTCGGTGCCGGGCGGGCCGCAAGCCGGGCCCCGGTGCGGCAGATCGGCCGGGTGCCACCAGACCCTGTGGTTTGAGTGATCGAAGTTTCTAGCGTGCCGGAAGGCCTGTCTTTATGAACCGTTATCCGCTGTGGAAGTACGCCATCATCGTGGTGGCGCTGCTGGTCGGCCTCATCTATGCCTTGCCCAACCTGTTCGGCGAATCACCGGCGGTGCAGGTCTCGTCGGCCCGGGCCACGGTGAAGGTGGACGGCGCCACGACGAGCCGGGTGGAGTCGGCGCTGTCGGCCGCGAACATCCAGCCGACGCTGGTGCAGTTCGACGGCAATTCGGTGCGCGTGCGTTTCAACGACACCGACACGCAGATCCGCGCCCGCGACGTGCTGGAGCGCACCTTCAACCCCGATCAGGCTGCCCCGGGTTACGTGGTGGCGCTGAACCTGCTGCCGCGCACGCCGGCCTGGCTGGCCAGCCTGGGCGCTGCCCCGATGTACCTGGGGCTGGATCTGCGTGGTGGTGTGCACTTCATGCTGGAAGTGGACATGCCGGCGGCCCTGCAGCGGCGCCTGGATGTGCTGGCGACCGATCTGCGCACGGCGCTGCGTGAAAAGGGCATCCGCCACAGCGGCATTTCGCGCAACGGCCAGTCGATCGAGGTCCGCGTGGCCGACGACAACATGCGCCTGGCGGTGGAAGACCTGGTGCGCCAGCAACTGACCGATCTGGCGGTGCCGCAAGGCACGCCGGCCAACCCGCAGTCGCTGGTTCTGGCGCTGCGGCCCGAGTCGCTGCGCCAGATTCAGGACCAGGCCCTCAAGCAGAACATCACCACGCTGCACAACCGTATCAACGAACTCGGTGTGGCCGAGCCGGTGATCCAGCAGCAGGGAGCCGACCGCATCGTGGTGCAGTTGCCGGGCGTGCAGGACACGGCCAAGGCCAAGGACATCCTGGGCCGCACCGCCACGCTGGAACTGCGCATGGTGGACGAGAGCACCGACGGGCTGGCCGCCGAGCGCGGCACCGGGCCGGTGCCGTTCGGTTCGGAGCGCTACCTGGAGCGCAGCGGCCGCGCGGTCATCGTCAAGCGCGATGTGCTGCTGACCGGCGAAAACCTGACCGATGCGCAGGCCGGGTTTGACGATTCCCACCAGGCCGCTGTGCACCTGACGCTGGACAGCAAGGGCTCGCGCGTGTTCCGCGACATCACGCGCGAGAACGTGGGCAAGCGCATGGCCATCATCCTGTTCGAAAAAGGGCAGGGTGAGGTGGTCACGGCGCCGGTGATTCGCGGCGAGATCGGCGGCGGGCGGGTGCAGATTTCCGGGGCCATGACCACGGCGGAGGCCAACGACACGGCGCTGCTGCTGCGCGCGGGTTCGCTGGCGGCGCCGATGCAGATCATCGAAGAGCGCACCATCGGCCCCAGCCTGGGCCAGGAAAACATCGAACGCGGGTTCAACAGCCTGATCTGGGGCTTTGTCGCGATCGTGGTGTTCATGTGCGCGTACTACGCGCTGTTCGGGGTGTTCTCCAGCCTGGCGCTGGCGTTCAACCTGGTGCTGCTGGTGGCCATTCTGTCGATGCTGCAGGCCACGCTGACGCTGCCCGGCATCGCGGCCATGGCGCTGGCGCTGGGCATGGCCATCGATGCCAACGTGCTGATCAACGAACGTGTGCGCGAGGAGCTGCGCAGGGGTTCGGCACCGCAGACGGCGATCAATGCCGGCTACGAGCACGCCTGGGGCACGATTCTGGATTCCAACATCACCTCGCTGATCGCCGGGGTGGCGCTGCTGCTGTTCGGCTCGGGCCCGGTGCGGGGTTTTGCCGTGGTGCACTGCATCGGCATCCTGACCAGCATGTTCTCGGCCGTGGTGTTCTCGCGCGGGCTGGTGAACCTCTGGTACGGCCGCAAGAAGAAGCTCAAGAGCGTGTCGATCGGCACGGTGTGGCGCCCGGGGTCTGAGGGCAATACCGTGGCCAAGGCCGACTGAGCAAGAAGGAACAGGTCATGGAATTCTTCCGTATCCGTCGCGACATTCCGTTCATGCGCCACGCGCTGGTGCTCAATGCGGTGTCGTTCATCACGTTTGCCGCTGCTGTGTTTTTCCTGGTCACGCGGGGGCTGCACCTGTCGGTGGAGTTCACCGGCGGCACCGTCATGGAGGTGGCCTACGAGCAGCCTGCCGATCTGAACGCCGTGCGCAAGGTGGTCGAGGATCTGGGCTACCTGGAAGTGCCGGTGCAGAACTTCGGCAGTTCGCAGGACGTGCTGCTGCGCCTGCCGCCGCAGGTGGGCAAGACCTCGGGCGAGCAGAGTGCGCAGTTGATGACGGCGCTCAAGGCGCAGAACCCGGCGGTGGAGTTGCGCCGCACCGAGTTCGTGGGCCCGCAGGTGGGGCAGGAGCTGGTGCAGAACGGCCTGAAGGCGCTGGGCCTGGTGATCCTGGGGATCATGATTTACTTGGCCATGCGCTTCGAGTGGAAGTACGCGGTGTCGGCCATCATCGCCAACCTGCACGACGTGGTGATCATCCTGGGCTTCTTCGCCTTCTTCCAGTGGGAATTCTCGCTGGCGGTGCTGGCGGCGGTGCTGGCCGTGCTGGGCTATTCGGTCAACGAGTCGGTGGTGATCTTCGACCGGATCCGCGAGGCGTTCCGCCGGCAGCGCAAGATGACGTCGGTGCAGGTGATCGACCATGCCATCACCTCGACCATCAGCCGCACGATCATCACGCACGGCTCGACCCAGATGATGGTGGTGTCGATGCTGCTGTTCGGTGGGCCGACGCTGCACTACTTCGCCATGGCCCTGACCATCGGCATTCTGTTCGGCATCTATTCGTCCGTGTTCGTGGCGGCGGCCATCGCGATGTGGCTGGGTGTCAAGCGCGAAGACCTGGTGAAATCGTCCCGCAAGGAAGGCGATCAGGACGATCCGAACGCGGGCGCGGTGGTGTAACCCGAAACCGCGAAAAACGCGGCGGCTCCCGCGGGCGCGTGGCGTTCGGATGAGTCCTTTCGTGTCATACTGAACGAATTGTGTCTTCGCCCGATCCTCACGTCTCCTCACTCGCGAAGCAGGCGCGGGAACTCTTTGTGGTTCACGTCGGGCGGTGCTTGCCCGACCTGGTCAAAGCCTGTGATGCCCGGCTGTCTTCGCTGATGGAGCAGGTCGGTCCGGCGCGCGAAATGCAGGAGCGCCGCGACGCCTGGATGGACTTCCGCCAGCACCAGACAAGCTGGCTCAACAACGCCCGAAAATCGCTCCAGCGGACCTTGCTGCCGCGCTTCAGCCAGTCCGGCCAGTCGCTCTCGGCGCCGGCCAGGTTGGAACTCGTGGCCGAGGGCGCTATCGACGACCAGATCCTCGCCTCGCGCCTGGCGATGCGGGTGCTGGACCAGTGCTCTACCGAACTGAACGAACTGCGCCTGCGCATCCAGCACCTGGAGCGCCGTCAGGAACTGCCGCGTGGCGATGTGCTGCTGCCCGACGTGACGGCGCGCATTCTGGTGGATCAGTGGCTCAACCTGTCGCTCTCGCGCGAAGGCTGGCAACTCATCCAGGACGCGCTGGCGCCCGAACTGGCCAAGCACATGCTGGCCGCCTACAAGGCCGCGAACGAATTCCTGGTGGCCAGTGGTGTGATGAAGGAGATCGACCTTCAGGCGCTGGTCAAGCGCGCCCCTGGCAACCGTTCCCCTTTGCCCTCGATGCGGGTGGCCGATGGTGAGCAGGCGGCCGAGGCCGGCGCATCGGGGTCGGCTGGCCGGGGTGGTTCTGCCGGCGGCGGTAGCGGTGGCCAGGGTGCGAGTGGAGCCGGCCGAGGTGCCGGCGAGGGTGGCGGTGGTTCGGGCGGGTCGGAGGCTGGTACGTCCGGCGGCGGGGCCGTATCAGGCCGGAGCGGTGGTGTCTCGAATCGGGATGGCGGAATGAGCAGCCGCCAGGGCATGGCCAGCGGGATTCAGGACGAAACCCGTCTGCTGACGAGCACATCGCCGCTGGCACGGGCGCGCCAGCGTGCCCAGGGTGTGATGGGGCGGCTCAAGCGCCTGCTGGCCGACAAGGTGGGCAGCGATTTCGAAGCAACCCAGATCCTCGAACCGTCGCCGCGCCTGGACAACGCCCTGCGCATGGCGGCGCCGGTGCTGATCGAGCCGGTGGCCACGCCCACGACTTCCGGCCGCGGCATGGCCTATGTGATGGACGCTTCGCACGTCGAGAAGGCCGCGTCCGATCTGCGCCAGCGCACGGCGGAGTTCAAGGAGGCGGCGGCCACGCCGTCGGAGAAAGCCATCATCGAAGTGGTGGCCCTGATGTTCCAGAGCATCCTGGCCGAAGAGCGCATCCCGCCGAGCGTGCGCGTGTGGTTTGCCCGTCTGCAGATCCCGGTGCTGCGCGTGGCGCTGGCCGAGCCGGAGTTTTTCGGGTCGCTGCAGCACCCGGCGCGGCGGCTGATCGACCGCATGGGCTCGTGCGTGATGGGGTTTGAAAGCAGCGTGAATTCGGCCGCGCTGGAGGCGGAGATCAAGCGCGTCGTGCAGGTGATCGAGCAGTACCCCGAGACGGGGCGCCGCGTGTTTCAGCTGGTGCTGGACGAGTTCCAGAAATTCCTGGCCACCCATTTGAGCGAGCAGGGCGCAGCGAGCCGCTTCGTGTCGGTGGCGCAGCAGGTGGAGCAGAAGGAAACGCTCACGGTGCAGTACACGATCGAGCTGCGCAAGCTGCTCAACGACGTGCCCGTGCGCGACGAAATCCGCGATTTCCTGTTCAAGGTGTGGGTCGATGTGCTGGCGGTGGCGAGCGTCAAGTACGGCGTCAAGCACGAGGAAACGGCTGGCCTGCGGCAAGTGGCGACCGACCTGCTGTGGGCCGCCAGTGCCAAGCCCAACCGCAACGACCGGGCGCGCGTGATCCAGCAGTTGCCGGGCCTGCTGCAGCGCCTGCGGCAGGGCATGGGCCTGCTGGGGTTTCCGGCCAGTCTGCAGGATCAGCACATCAAGTCGGTCAGCGACACGCTGGCCGATGCGTTCATGTCGCGTACCGAAGTCATCCCGCAGGAGAGCCTGGACAAGCTGTCGGATCGGCTGGCCCATCTGGAGGACTACCTGCCTGAGAGCGGTGTGGGCGATCTCGATCTCGACAACGACAGCATCGAGATGATCACTGGCGTGGATGCCAGCAACATCGAGGTGATCAGCCAGGGTGGCAGCCAGCCGAACGAGGCGATGCGCGCCTGGGCGGTGGAGCTGCAGATCGGCACCTGGTTCGGGCTGGACCACAACGGCCGGCTCAACAACGTGCAACTGGCCTGGCGCAGTGAGCGTGGTCAGTTGTTCATGTTCGTCTCCGGCACGGGGCGCTGCTTCCTCATCCAGGTCAACCGCGTGGCCGCCTACCTGCAGGCGGGGCTGCTGGTGCCGAGCGAAGAGGAAACGCTCACGGTGCGTGCGACGCGCGACGCGCTGGCCAAGCTGGACGCCAACCCCGAGCGCTTGCTGGCCTGAATCCGCTTGCTGAAGGGCGGCGTCAGGCCGTGCCGAGGCGTTGCAGCAGGCCGCCAGGCAGGCGGGCCACCAAGCCGTCGAGTTCCAGTTCCAGCAAACGGGTTTGCAGGGTGGCGGTGTCCAGGCCGGTGCGTGCCTGCAGCGCATCCAGGCTCACGGGGTCGAAGCCCAGTGCTGCCAGCAACGGGTCGTCTGGCCCTGTCGCGGTGTCGGCGTCCGATGCTGGCGCCAGCGCTGTGGGCGTGGCGATGCGCAGGTCTTCCAGGATGTCCTGCGCGGACTCGACCAGTTTGGCGCCTTGGCGTATCAGTGCGTGACAGCCCCGGGCCTGGGGCGAGTGGATGGAGCCGGGAATGGCGAAAACTTCGCGGCCCTGCTCGGCGGCCATGCGGGCGGTGATGAGCGAGCCGGACTGGAGCGCGGCTTCCACCACCAGCGTGCCTTGCGAAAGCCCGGCGATAAGGCGGTTGCGCAGGGGGAAGTGGGGCGCCAGAGGCGGCGTGCCCAGCGGGTATTCGCTGAGGATGAGGCCCTGTTGGGCGACGATGCGGCGCGCCAGGTCCAGATGGCGTTTGGGGTAGACCCGGTCCAGACCGGTGCCGACCACGGCAATGGTCGGGGCACCGGCATCGAGCGCGCCTTCGTGGGCGGCACCGTCGACACCCAGCGCCAGCCCGGAGACGACACAGACGCCGGCCTCGCCCAGCGCACGGGCGAACTGGCGCGCGTTGTCGGCGCCCTGGGCCGTGGGGTTGCGGCTGCCCACGATGGCGAGCCGCCGGGGATGCTGCATCAGGCTGGCATCGCCCAGTGCATGCAGCAGCACGGGGGGATCGGCGGTTTCGAGCAGGTCGGCCGGATAGGCCGGGTCGCCCAGGGGGATGAGTTGGCGTTGGGGATCGGCGTCCAGCCAGGCCTTGAGCTGTGCGAGGGCATCGGCAAATCCCTCGGGCTCGACGAGCAGGGCTTCAGCCAGGCGCGGGCCGACCACGGCATGCAGCACCGGCCGGGTTTGGGCAAAGATGGTTTCGGGCGGCCCGAGCGCGGCCAACAGCTTGCGGGCGCTGTCGCGGCCGACGCCGGGCGTGAGCAGCAGCCGCAACCAGGCGGCGAGCTCGCCGGTGGGCATGCGTCAGGGGTTGGTGAAGCGGTCGCCCACCTTCACGCCGTCGGCGATCTGCAGCACGACGGCGTAGGACACCCGGTCGAAGGTGCGGAACACCATCATCAGGCCGTTGCGCTCGCCCGGCAGGCGCAGCGTCGGGCGGCTGTCGTCGGTGCGGTCGGTGAAGGTGTTGGTGTCGCGCTCCAGCGCGAGCACGGTGCCGGGCTCGACGCCATGCTGGCGGCCGCGGTTGATGGTGACGATCTGGTTCTGGCCGGCAAAACGCACCGCGTTGCCATAGACCGAGACGATCTGGCCCTTGAGTTCGACGGTGGGCGAATGCGGCACGTAGTGCGGGAATTCGCGCGGCGGCTCGGGCAGCAGGCGGTCGCCGACGCGGATCTCTTCCTTGGCGGCGGTGATGTCGATGGTGGCGGGCACCAACTCGTCGTTGGCCTGCTGGGGGGCGGCAACCGGCTTGTCGGCGACCTGTTCGCGTGCGATGTTGTGCTGGGCGCCGTAGGACGCGGTGTAGACGTCGGGGCCCTTGGGTTTGACGACGGGGGTCGGCTCGACCGGTGCGGGCTGGCGGGATTCCGAGCGCGCCAGGAAGGCCTTGCCGATGTACTGCGCCTCGTAACCGAGGACTTCGCCGGTGCCGGGGTCCTTGAGCGGGGTGGCGTTGCGGTAGACGCGGTAGTGGCGCGGCTTGCCGTCGGCGGTGCTGAGGGCGGTGGCGCTCGGGTCGTCGCCATCACCATACTGGGCGCGGGCATAGGCGCGGTCGCCCAGGCTGAGCAGGACGCGGTTTTCCGGCGTGGCCACGATGCGCGGCGCGCGCGAGAAGGTGGCCTCGTCGACGATGATGGGGTCGGTCAGGAAGGGCTCGACCGCCTGCAGGTTGATCGGTGGAATGGCCGATTCGGACAGGCTTTCGTAGCGGGTGCGCGGCGAAACCTTGACCGTGGTTTCGCCACCGGGGCGCCGCGTGCTGAGCCGGGCGCGACCGTTTTCGGTGATCAGGAACAGCGTCTGCCCGGGGAAGATCAGATGCGGGTTGCGGATGTCATCGAGGTTCATTCCCCAGAGTTCGGGCCAGCGCCACGGGCTCTTGAGGAACACGCCGGAGATGGCCCAGAGCGTGTCGCCGCGCTTGATGGTGTAGCTGTCGGGGGCATTGGGGGCCAGTTCGGACAGCGGCACGCCGGCTTGGGCCACCTGGTTGGCGGTGGCGCGCTGGGCCGGGGTGATGGGGTACTTCTGCGCCCAGGCCATGCCCGTGGACAGCAGGCTCAGCGCGGCGGCGCACGCCAGAGGTTGCAGGGCGGAAGACAGACGTTGGTTCAATGGCATGGATGGCCCCTGGGGCAATTACCTTGTTCCCGGCCCCCCGGCAGGGAGGCGCAGGCCGGATTGGTAACTTTTCTTGACAAAGCTCTTTCAATTTTGCGCCCAAGCCCTTGATTAGGCAACGTCTAAGAAGGCGCCTTGCTGCGCACCCCGGGAAAAGTGGCGAAAATAGCGACAAAGCACCTGCTGACGTCACATTCCGGGCTCTTCTGCACCCGAGGCCGTGCCGTCGCACACCCCCGCCGAAGGGGGCGAATACCGTATGACCGCTCCACAGCTCCTGACCATCCTCCGCTATCCCGATCCGCGCCTGCACACCGTGGCCCAGCCCGTGCAGGCGGTGGACGAACGCATCCGCGCGCTCATCGAGCGCATGCTCGCCACCATGTACGACGCCAACGGCATCGGCCTGGCGGCGACGCAGGTGGACGTGCACGAGCGGCTTGTCGTCATCGACGTGAGCGAAGAGCGCAACCAGCCGCTGGTGCTGATCAACCCGGTGATCGAGTGGGCCAGCCCGGAAACCCGCAAGGGCGAAGAGGGGTGCCTGTCGGTGCCCGGCATCTACGACGGGGTGGAGCGCTCGATCGCGGTGAAGGTGCGCGCGCTCGATGGCGCGGGCCAGAGCCGCGTGATCGAGGCCGAGGGCCTGCTGGCGGTCTGCATCCAGCACGAGATGGACCACCTGATGGGCAAGGTGTTCGTGGAATATCTCTCACCGCTGAAGCAAGGGCGCATCAAGACAAAGATGGTCAAGGCCCAGCGGGAGGCCACCCGCGCATGAACATCCGGCGGTGGCTGCTGGGGCTGGTCGCTTTGAGCCTGCTCGGACTGGCCGGGTGTGCCGGCATGCCCGAGCGCCTAGCGCCCGGCACCCCGCGTGCGGACATCGAGCAGCGCCTGGGCCGGCCGACCGCGGAGTACCCGCTGGCCGACGGCCGCCGCCTGCAGTATTCGCGCCAGCCTGGTGGTCAGCAGGTCTACAACCTCGATCTGGACGCCGCTGGCCGGCTGCGGCAGTGGGAACAGGTGATGACGCCCGAATGGCTGGAGCAACACATCGCGGTGGACCGCTGGCGCCGCGAGGACGTGCTGTTCCACCTGGGCCGCCCGGCGCTGGTCGAGCGGGTGGCGCGCTTTCAGGGCGACGTCTGGACCTACCGCTTCCTGGCGGTGAACCTGCCGCGCCTGGTGCATGTGCACATCGATCCCGACGGCGTGGTGCGGCGCGTGGTGTTTGCTGACGAACCCATGCCCGACGCACCCCCTGACGCCCCCGGCCGCTCCTGAGCGCGGGTGGCTCTCTTCCGGACCTTCTCCTCATGAAACTGGTTTTTGCGGGCACGCCCGCGTTCGCCCGCGTGGCGCTGGAGCGCCTGGTGGCGGCGGGCTTCGAGGTTCCCCTGGTGCTGACCCAGCCGGACCGGCCCGCTGGCCGGGGCATGAAGCTGCAGGCTTCGCCGGTCAAGCAGTTCGCGCTCGAACAGGGCATGGCGGTGGCGCAGCCGCGCAGCCTGCGGCTGGATGGCAAGTACCCCGAAGACGCGGCCGCCGCGCGCGCCGCGATCGACGCGGCCGGTGCCGAGGCCATGGTCGTCGCCGCCTACGGCCTGATCCTGCCGCAATGGGTGCTGGACGCGCCGCCACGCGGCTGCCTGAACATCCACGCCTCGCTGCTGCCGCGCTGGCGCGGTGCGGCGCCCATCCACCGGGCCATCGAGGCCGGCGACGCCGAAACCGGCGTGACCATCATGCAGATGGACGCCGGGCTGGACACGGGCGACATGCTGCTCATGGAGCGCCTGCCCATCGCCGCCACCGACACCACCGCGCGCCTGCACGATCGGTTGGCCGACCTGGGCGGACGGCTGATCGTCGAAGCGCTGGAACTGGCGGCCTGCGGTGGCTTGCGCGCGGTGCCGCAACCCGCCGAAGGCGTGACCTATGCGCACAAGATCGAAAAGGCCGAGGCGGCGCTGGACTGGGCTTTGCCAGCGGCCGTGCTGGCGCGGCGGGTGCGCGCCTTCGACCCGTTTCCGGGCGGGGCCACGGCGCTCGCGGGTGAACCTGTCAAGGTCTGGGCGGCGCACGCCGAAAGCGCGGGCACGGGCGCGGGCCAACTTGGCCAGGTGCTGGCCGCCGACGCCCAAGGGGTGCGGGTGCAGACCGGTGACGGGGTGCTGGTGCTGACCGCGTTGCAGCGCGCTGGCGGCAAGCGCCTGGGTGCGGCCGATTTCCTGCGCGGTTTTGCGCTGGCGCCGGGTCAGGTGCTCGACGCGGCGCCGGCGGCGCCGGCAGGAGCGGCCTGATGTTCTATCTGCCCGAACACCGCAAGCACCCCGAGTTCTGGGAAGGGGTGCGTGACCAGGCCTCGGTGGCCGTGGGCATCTCGGCCTGGGGGCTGATGACGGGCGTGGCCATGGTGCAGTCGGGGCTGTCGGTGGCCGAGGCGCTGCTGATGACCTTCATCGTCTACGCCGGCAGCGCGCAGCTCGCTTCGGTGCCCATGATCGCGGCCGGCGCGCCGCTGTGGGTGATTCTGGCCGCGGCCTTCTGCGTCAACCTGCGCTTCGTGGTGTTTTCCGCCCACCTGCGGCCCTACCTGATGCACCTGCCGCGCTGGCGGCGCCTGGTTTCAGGCTACGTGACGGGTGACCTGAGCTATGTGTTCTTCGCCCGCCGTTATCCCAAGCCCGGCCAGACGCCGCTGGAGGTGGCGCGCCAGCAGGCCTACCTGATGGGCAACTGCGCGATCAATTACCTGTGCTGGATGCTGGCCAGCGTGATCGGCATCTTCCTGGCGCACGCCATTCCGCCGGCCTGGGGCCTGGGGTTCGCCGGCATCCTGGCGCTGCTGGGGGTGCTGTGTTCGCTGGCCAGTTCGCGGCTGCGCATCGTGTCGGCGGGCATCGCCGCCGCGGCCGCCGTCGCGGCCTGGGCCCTGCCGCTCAAGCTCAATATCCTGGTGGCGATCGCCGCGGCGGTGGCGATCTGCCTGGTGCTGGAGAAAACGCCGCTGCGCGGCGCGGGAGACCAGCATGCTTGATGTCGATCCGTGGAACCTGCTGACCTTCGTGCTGCTGGGCGGCGTGACCGTGATCACGCGGGGTTTCTTCTTCCTGTCGAACAAACCCTGGACGCTGCCGCACTGGGCCCAGCGCGGCCTCCAATACGCCCCGATCGCGGCGCTGGCCGCAGTGATCGGTCCTGAGGTGCTGACCACGCACGGTGAACTTTTGCGGACCTGGCAGGACGCGCGGCTGTTCGCCACCGCCGCCGGGGTGGCCTGGTTCTGGTGGCGGCGCAGCGTGCTGGGCACCATCGTCGCCGGCATGGCGGTTTATCTGCCGCTGCACATCGGCCTCGGCTGGTGAGGCGCGCGCCGGGGGCTCAGGCGCAGGCCGGGCTGCTGGCGGGCTGATCGGCGGTCAGCGCCCAGTGGGTGTGCACCAGCCGGGTGGCGCAAGCCACGCCATCGAACACCGGCAGGCCCAGGCGTTCGCTCAGCGGCGGGGCGTAGCCGCACAGCACGGCCCCGGCCAGCACCACGCTGTGGGCGCCCGCAGTGCACAGCGGGCGCACGGCCTCGGTCAGGGTGTCCAGCACCGGGGGCAGCACGGCGGCGGCCGGCGCGCCGAAGGCCTCCGGGGCTTCGGGTGCGGCCACGCCCAGCAGGCGCGGCCCGAAGCCCAGCGCCTGCACGTGGTCCCGGTAGCTGTCGGCCATGGCCGCGCCGAGCGTGAGCAGGGCAAAGCGCGGCCCGCTCAGGCTGGCCATCAGGCAGGCCGCTTCGGTCATACCCAGCACTGGCCGCGGGGCCAGCGCGGCGCGCGTGGTGGCCAGTCCGCAATCGAGCGAAATGCCGACGATGACCGCATCGTGATCGGCCTGGTGCGCCTGGGCCATGGCCAGCACGCGCGCGCCCGCTGCGGCGAGCTGGTCCGGCGAGCGCACGGCCGCCGGGCCTTCGGTGGCGGTGAGCGCGGTCAGCGTGGTGCCGGCGGGCAGATGGGGCCGGGCCGACAGGGCCAGGCGTTCGGTGATGGCGGCCGAGGTGTTGGGGTTGACCAGCAGCAGGCGACGCCCGGGCGGCGTGTGCGCGGCGGGAGCCACCGGCTCAGTCCCTGAAGACCGCTTCGAGGTCGATCTCGACGGCGTTGTTGTCCAGCGAGAGGCTGTGTTCGATGTGGTCCAGGTGGGCCAGCATCAGCTTTTCGGCGCGCGCCGTATCGCGCTTGGCGATGGCGTCGACGATCTCGGCGTGCTCGTCGGGCCGGCAACTGGTGGCGGTGGGCGCGTCGTAGAGGAAGATGATCAGGCAGGTCAGCGTCGAGAGCTCGCGCAGGCTGCGCAGCAGGGCCGAGTTGCCGGCGAGTTCGGCCAGCAGCACGTGGAATTCGCCCGACAGGCGGACCACGGCGCGCCGGTCGTCGCGGCGCCGCGCGTCGTGCTCCAGCTCTTCGTGCTGGCGCAGGCGGGCAACCTTGTCGGGCGTGAGCTGGGTCACCAGGCGCTTGAGGATGGCCGGCTCGATCAGGCGCCGGGCCTCGAACACGTCCATGGCCTGCTGCGGTGTGGGCTGGGCCACGAAGGCGCCGCGCTGCGGGTAGAGCTCGACGATCTGCTCGTGCGCCAGCCGGCTCAGAACCTCGCGCACCCGGGCGCGGCTGACGTTGAAGATCTTGGCCAGCCGGTCCTCGCCCAGCTTGGTGCCGGGGTGCAGCCGGTGTTCGAGGATGGCGACGTAGATGCGCTCGTAGATCTCGTCGTTGGCGTTTTCCCGGGCCAGGAGACCGGTGGGCGCGGATCGGGCTGGGCGTGGCATGGTCGGAGGAGGCTGGCGGCGCGTCGCACCGGGATGGAGCGGCATTCTATCGACGCGCCCCGGGCAGCAGGCTTCACCAGCCATACAGGCGACCCCAGCCCGTGACCTGGCTGGCCGGCACACCGGCGGCGCGCAGCATGCCCCAGACGGTGGTGCTCACGGTGTCCAGCAGGGTGACGCCGCTGCGTGCTTCGTAGGCCGCTGCCAGGCGCGCGCCGTGCAGGTTGGTGCAGTAGGTGACGGCCGCCTGCGGTGCCGCCTGCGCCACGTCGTCGAGCAGGCTGTCGAGCTGCGACTCGGGCACCAGCGCGAAGTCGTGGTTGACGCAGATGCCGAGGTGGCGTTCGGCCACCACCTCGATCCCGATGGCGGCGTAGTTGGCGACGATGCGCTGCTGCACGTCGGTGGTGTAGGGCGTCACCAGCGCCAGGCGGCGGATGCCCTGCAGCGCCAGCAGTTCGTTGAGCGCGAGCACGGCGGTGGTGGCGACGATGCCGGTGCGCTCGCGGATGCGTTCGGCCAGGCGCAGGTCGCGCTCGAACCCCATCCAGCCGGCGGCCGTGCCGCTCCAACCGATCACGTCGACCTGGGCGTCGGCCAGCAGATCGGCCGCCGCCAGGATCTTGCTGTCGTCGAACTGCCCCAGGGCCTGTTCGCTGAGCGAAATCTCGGTCACCCGGAAGCGCGAGAAATGGGCGCTGGCGCCGGGCACGGTGGCCACGATGGCGCTGGTCAGCGGCTCCAGCGCGGTGTTGGAAGAGGGGGTGAGCACGCCCAGGCGCACGGATCGGGTCATGGTTGGCTTTCGGTGTCCGACTGTTTGTCGACAGGATAAAAGAATCTTGTCGACATTGTTTGCTTCGGGAAAAGGGTTTGATGGGGCCAGATTTTCGGAGAGAGCACAAGCACAGGCCGTGCCCGGATTCTGGTTGGCACAGTGATTGCATGGCAACAGTCATGACAACAGTTATGCACCATTTTGTAGACAACATGGTCGACAAAATCATCCGGGGTCGCCCATGAATGCCCCGTTGGATCTGGTGGTGCGCCATGCGCACGTGGCCACCGCCAGCGACTGTTTCGACGCCGACATCGGCGTGCACCAGGGGCACATCGTCCAGATTGGTGCATCGCTGCCGGCCGGGGTGCGCGAGATCGATGCGCGTGGGCGCGTCGTGACGCCGGGCGGGGTCGATGCCCATTGCCACCTGGACCAGCCCATGGAAGCCCCGGTGCGCATGGCCGACGATTTCGACAGCGGCACGCGCTCGGCCGCCTGCGGCGGCACCACCACCGTGATCCCTTTCGCGGCGCAGGCCAAGGGGCAGTCGCTGCGTGCGGCGGTGGCCGACTACCACCGCCGCGCCGAAGGCAAGGCCCATGTGGACTACGCCTTCCACCTGATCGTGAGCGACCCCACGCCCGAGGTGCTGCAGCACGAGCTGCCGCAGCTCATCGCCGAGGGCTACACCTCGTTCAAGGTCTACATGACCTACGACGACCTCAAGCTCGACGACGGCCAGATCCTGGACGTGCTGTCGGTGGCGCGCGATCACGGCGCCCTGGCCATGGTCCACGCCGAAAACGCCGACTGCATCGAATGGCTCACGCGCCGGCTGGAAGCGGCCGGACGCACCGCACCGCGCTGGCACGCGCACGCGCGGCCCATGCTGGTCGAACGCGAGGCCACGCACCGCGCCATCGCGCTGTCCGAGCTGGTGGACGTGCCCATCCTCATCGTGCACGTGTCGGGCCGGGAAGCGGTGGAGCAGATCCGCTGGGGCCGCGCCCACGGCCTGCCGATCTTTGCCGAGACCTGCCCGCAATACCTGTTCCTGACGGCGGAAGACCTGGGGCTCGACGACAGCTACCAGGGCGCCCGCTGCGTCTGCAGCCCGCCGCCGCGCGACCGCGCCAACCAGGCGGTGATCTGGAACGGCCTGCGCGACGGGTTGTTCACGGTGTTCTCGTCCGACCACGCCCCCTTCAACTACGAAGGCACCGAAGGCAAGCAGCCGGGCGGGCAGGAACAGCCGTTCCGCCACATCCCCAACGGCATCCCCGGGCTGGAGACGCGCATGCCGCTGCTGTACTCCGAAGGGGTGCTCGGCGGGCGCATCACGCTGGAAAAATTTGTCGAGCTGACCGCGACCAATCCGGCCAAGGCCTACGGGCTGCACCCGCGCAAAGGCGCCATCGCCATCGGCGCCGATGCCGACCTGGTGATCTGGGACGAGGGCGAGCGCGTCATCCGCAATGCCGACCTGCACCACGCGGTCGACCACACCCCTTACGAAGGCCTCCGTCTGCGCGCCTGGCCGGCCTGCACGCTCAGCCGCGGCGAGGTGGTGTGGGACGGCCAGTTCCACCCCCGCGCTGGCCAGGGGCGCTTTCTGCCCTGTCAGACCCCCACCCTGTGGGCGCGCCGCTGACCGGCGGCGTCCGACCGGTTTTCCCTTCCTCCCCTTCCGTTCCTTTCTGTCCTTCCAGGAGTTTTCCCATGAACCTGACCCGCTCGCTTTCCCGCTGCCTGCTGCCGCTGGCCGCCGCCGCTGCCCTGCTGACCGGCGGCCCTGCCCAGGCGCAGGACCGCATCACCTTCAAGGTGATCGGCCAGCCCGCCGCCACCGGCATGGTGCAGAAGAACAAGGAGAAGCCCTTCTTCGACGAATTCGCCAAACGCACAGGCCTGCCCATCGACGCGGACTACAAGGCGGTGGACCAACTTGGTATCAAAGACACCGAACAGCTGCGCGTGATGAAGGCCGGCCTGTTCGACATCGTTTCCCTGCGCGTGTCGCAGAACTCGCGCGACGAGCCCACGCTGCTGGGCCTGGACCTGGTGGGCGCCGCGCCCAACTACGAGACCGCGCGCAAGGTCTATGAGGCCTACTTCGACACGCTGGACCAGCGCCTGCAGAAGCAGTTCCAGGTCAAGCTGCTGGGCGCCTGGCCGTTCGGTCCGCAGATCCTGTTCTGCAAGAAGCCGGTGGCCAAGCTGGCCGACCTCAAGGGCCTGAAGGTGCGCGTGTACGACCAGAATCTGGCCAAGTTCATCGAGACCGTGGGCGGTGTGCCGGTGCCGCTGTCCTTCACCGAAGTGCACCAGTCGCTGTCGCTGGGCGTGGTGGACTGCGCCATCACGGGCCCGAGCTCGGCCAATAGCTCCGGCTGGCCCGAGGTGACCACGCACCAGTACCCCATCGGCTTCCAGATGGCGGTCAACGGCTACGCCATCACGCTCAAGGCCTGGAACCGCCTGAACGCCGACCAGCAGGCCAAGATGCAGGCCGCCTTCAAGACGCTGACCGACGACATCTGGGTCTATTCGGAGCAGCTGACCAAGGACGCGATGAACTGCAACGCCGGCAAGGAACCCTGCACCACCGGCAAGAAGTTCAACCTGGTGGACGTGCCGGTGCAGCCCGCCGACCTGACCACGCTGCGTGACGCCGTGGCCTCCATTTCCGTGCCCACCTGGGCCGAGATCTGCGACAAGGCCAACCCCGGCTGCTCGGCCGCCTGGAAGGCGAGCGTCGGCAAGGTGATCGGCATCAAGTAAGCCCTGCGGCGCGCGCCGGCCCCGTGCCGGCGCGCGCCAGGCTTCCACGGAAAGACCCTCATGAAAGACTTCCTCGAACGCTGGCTGGGCACCCTGTTCGGCCTGATATTCGTCGCCCTGTCGCTGGTGGTGGCGCTGGAGACGGCCCTGCGCAAGCTGTTCAACGTCTCGCTGCAGGGCGCCGACGAACTGGGCGGCTACGCCCTGGCCGTCGGTGCCACGCTGGCCTTCAGCCTGGCCCTGCTGGGGCGCAACCACATCCGGGTGGATGTTTTTCATGAGCGCCTGCCGCGGCCGGTGCAGGTGGCGCTGAACTGGCTGTCGTCGCTCTCGCTGGCGGGGTTCGCGGCGCTGCTGGCCTACCTGGCCTGGTTCGCGATCCAGGATTCGCGTACCTACCAGAGCGTCGCGCAGACGCCCTGGGCCACGCCCCTGGTCTACCCGCAGACCGCCTGGCTGATCGGGCTGATGCTGTTCGGCGCGCTGGCCGTGGGCGTGGCGCTGGTGGCCACCTGGCAACTGCTGACCGGGCGCACCGAGGCGCTCAACGCCATGCTGCACCCGCGCTCGACGCGCGAAGAACTCAAGGAAGAACTGGACGACCTGAAAGAGCGCTCCGGCGCCCAGGCGCCCGCTGCCCCGGGAGGTGCCGCATGAGCCTGCACTACATCGCCATTGGCTTTTTCGCCATGCTGGGCATGATGCTGCTGGGCCTGCCCATCGCCACCTCCATGGCGGTGGTCGGCATCGTCGGCGGCATGGTCGCCTACGGCGTGCCCTTCATCGACTCCATCGCGCCCGTGGTCTGGGGCGTGCACAACGACAACCTGCTGACCTCGATTCCGCTGTTCGTGCTGATGGGCGAGCTGCTGCTGCGCTCGGGCATCGCCGACCGCATGTTCGGCGCGCTGGCGGCCTGGCTCGGCCGGCTGCCGGGCGGGTTGCTGCACACCAACATCGGTTGCAGCGCGTTGTTCGCCGCCACCTCGGGCTCGTCGGTCGCCACGGCCGCCACCGTGGGCACCGTGGCGCTGCCCTCGCTGCACAAGCGCGGCTACCCGATGAGCATGTCGCTGGGCTCCATCGCGGCCGGCGGCACGCTGGGCATCCTGATCCCGCCTTCGGTCAACATGATCGTCTACGGCTCGCTCACCGACACCTCGATCGGCAAGCTGTTCGTGGCCGGCATCGTGCCCGGCCTGCTGCTCTCGGCGGCGTTCATGGGCTACATCCTGGTGCACGCGCTACTGACCCGCAGCGCCATCCGCGAGGAGAAGGTGCCGCTGCCCGAGCGCCTGCGTCTGCTCAAGGACCTGGTGCCGCCGGGCGTGGTGTTCCTGATCGTCATGGGCAGCCTCTACAGCGGCGTGGCCACCACCACCGAATCGGCCGCGCTGGGCGTGGTGGCGTCGCTGGGGTTTGCCTGGCACAGCCGCAAGCTGAGCTGGGGGCTGCTGCAGAACTGCTTCATCCAGACCGCCAAGACCAGCGGCATGATCCTGCTGATCATCACCGCCGCGTTCATCCTCAACCTGGCGGTGAGCCTGACCGGCGTGGCCGAAACCATGACGCAATGGGTCACCTCCTTCGGCCTCTCGCCGACGCAGATGCTGCTGGTGCTGGTGCTGTTCTACCTGCTGCTGGGCATGTTCATGGACGTGCTCTCGATGATGGTGGCGACCATCCCGATCACCTTCCCCATCGTCGTGGCCATGGGCATCGACCCGGTGTGGTTCGGCATCTTCATCGTGCTGATGTGCGAGCTGGGGCTGATCACGCCACCCGTGGGCATGAACCTGTTCGTGGTGCAGGGCATCCGCCCCGACGGCGGCTCCATCCGCGACGCCGTCGTGGGTGCCTTGCCTTACGTGATCATCCTGCTGGGCTTTGCGCTGCTGCTGATGGTCTTCCCGGCCATCGTGACCTGGCTGCCGGGGCAGATGTGAGCGCGCCCGCCGACACACCGCCCCTGTGGCAGTGGCCGGCCACGGCGCTGGCCGCGGCCTACCGCGCCGGGGGCGTCACGCCGTTGGACGCGGTGCGCAGCTGCCTGGCGCGCATCCACGCCGTGAACCCGGCGCTGAACGCGCTGATCGCCCTGCGCGAAGACGGCGTGCTGGCCGATGCCGAGGCCAGCACCGAGCGCTTTCGGGCCGGGGCGCCGCGGTCGCTGCTGGACGGCGTGCCACTCTCGATCAAGGACAACCTGCTCACCGCCGACCTGCCCACCGTCTGGGGCAGCCCGGGCCTGCACGCCCACCCGCCTGCGCGGCACGACGAGCAGCCGGTGGCCCGCGTGCGCGCGGCCGGCGCGCTCATCGTCGGCAAGACCAATGTGCCGGAGTTCACCCTGGAGGGGTACACCGCCAACCCGGTGTTCGGGGTCACCCGCAACCCCTGGGACCGGGCCTTGACGCCGGGCGGCTCCAGCGGCGGCGCGGTGGCCAGCGTGGCGGCCGGCTGCACGCCGCTGGCGCTGGGCACCGACGGTGGGGGCTCCATCCGCCGCCCGGCCTCACACGCCGGGCTGGCCGGCTTCAAGCCGTCCATCGGCGCCATCGCCCGCGGCGATGGCCTGCCCATCCTGCTGCTGGACTTCGAGGTCGTCGGCCCGATCGCGCGCCAGGTGGCCGATCTGCGCCTGATGTTCGAGGCGCTGCGCGGCCCCTGGGCCGGTGACCGGGCCTCGCTGGCCTGCCACGCCGCCGCGCAACGGGCGCCAGAGCCCGGGCGGCCGCTGCGCGTGCTGTACGTGCCCACGCTCGGGCAGGCGCCGGTGGACCCGGCCGTCGCCGCCGCCTGCCACGAAGGCGCGCGGCGCCTGGGCGAGCTGGGCCACACGGTGCGCGTTGGCGAGCTGCCGCTGGCCATCGACGCGATGACCCGGCAATGGCCCCTGGTGGGGCAGATCGGCCTGGCCGCCCTGTTCCAGGCGCATCCGGCCTGGGGCGAGCTGGCGTCGCCCCGTTACCGCCAGATGGCCGCCGACGGGCACGCCGTGCCCGCGCACGCGCTGTGGGACCTGCTGGAGACGGTGGCGCAGCTGCGGCGCGACTGCGCCGCGTTCTTCGCCGAGACCGACCTCATCGCCATGCCCAGCGCGGCGGCGCTGCCCTGGCCCGCCGAGCAGGCCTTTCCGCTGGTCATCGACGGCCAGCCGGTGGGCCCGCGCGGGCACGCCGTGTTCACCGGCTGGGTCAACGCGGCCGGCCTGCCCGCCGTGTCGGTGCCCGTGGCGCCCTCGCCCACGGGCCTGCCCATCGGCTTGCAGCTCATCGGGGCCTACGGCGCCGACGACGGCGTGCTGGCCGTGGCCCAGGCGTTTGAAGACCGTTTCCCCTGGGCGCAGCGCCGCCCGCTGCAACCATGAATCCCACCCTTCCTGCCGCCGGGCCCCGGCGCCGTTTTCAACCCCGCCCGGCGCTGCCCGGGGGCTGGCGCTGGCCGCAGGGCCGGGGGCTGGCGCTGTCGTTCGTGCTCAACATCGAAGAGGGCGCCGAATTCGCCCTGGGCGCGGGGGACGAGCGCAACGAAGGCGTGCACGAGGTGGTCAACGAAATCCGCGGCGTGCGCGACCTGTGCATGGAGACGCACTTCGAATACGGCGCCCGCTGCGGCTACGACCGGGTGCTGCAGCGCTTTGCCGAGCGGCACTGGCCGCTGACGCTCAACGTCTGCGGGCGCGCGCTCGAACACACGCCCTGGGTCGCCGTCGATGCGCTCCGGCACGGTCACGAACTGTGCGGCCACGGCTGGCGCTGGGAATCACCGGCGCACATGGACGAACCCACCGAGCGCGAGCACCTGGCGCGCACGGTGGCCACGATCGAGCGCTTCTGGGGCCGGCGGCCCGCGGGCTGGCACTGCAAGTCCTCGCCCTCGGTGCGCACGCGGTCGCTGCTGCAGTCGATGGGGTTTCTCTACGACAGCGACGACTACGGGGACGATCTGCCCTATCTGCTGCCGCGCGCGGACGGCACGCCCCACGTGGTGCTGCCCTACGCCTTCGACACCAACGACATGCGCTTCTTCGACCGCGCCAGCTTCGTGCACGGCCGCGATTTCGGCGACTACGTGATCGCCGCCATCGACACCCTGCTGGCCGAAAGCGCGCACGCACCGCGCATGCTCACGGTGGGCCTGCACACGCGCATCATCGGCCGCCCGGCCCGCATCGGCGGGCTGGACATGGTGCTGGCCCACGTGGCTCGCCATGCCGGCGACATCTGGGTGGCGCGGCGCGAAGACATCGCCCGCCACTGGCTGGCGCACGCGCCCACGCCCGCGTCCGGGGGCGCCTGACCATGCCGAGCGTTGCGCACAGTGCGCCCGTCGACGCCGACGACCGCGCCATCGCCGAAGCCCTGATCGCCGTGCGCCGGGGCGCGCCGCAGGCCGACGCCCACCACTTCCAGGTGGCCGACGACGCCCAGGCCTACCGGGTGCAGGCGCGGGTGGCGCAGGCTTTCGGCTGGGTGGCGCCGGCGCGCCACTGGAAGTCGGGTGGGCCCGCGCGCGACGCGCGGCTGACGCACGCGCCACTGCCGCCCGAAGGCGTGTGGCCGAGCCCCGCCGACGCGCGCCACTGGCCGTTCCACGGGCGCGGCATCGAGGCCGAAATCGCCCTGCGGCTGGGCACCGATGTCGATGCCGCCATGGCCCAGCGGCTCCAGCCCGCGCAGGCGCCGGACCTGCTGGACGCGATGGCGGTGGCGGTCGAGATCGTCGATACGCGCTGGGCGCAGGGCCTGGCTGCGCCGGCCTGGCACAAGCTGGCCGACCTGCAGTCGCACGGCGCGCTGGTGCTCGGCGCCTGGCAGCCGCTGCGGGCGGTGGACTGGGCGCGCCAGCGCGTCGAGGTGCAGATCGGGGACCGGGTGCAGCACTTCACCGGCACCCACTCGCTGGGCGATCCGGCCTGGCTGTTGCCGCAGTGGCTGCGCCATGCCACGCGCGATGGCGCGGTGCTGCCGGCGGGCACGGTGGTCACCACCGGCACCTGGTGCGGCCTGCCGCAGGCGCAGCCCGGTGACGCCGTGCGTGTGGCCTTCGACGGTCTGGGCGAGGTGCGGGTGCGGTTCTAGGCATCGGCTTCAGGGCCTGCCGCTATGGCCGGGCCCACCACCGGCGCAGCCCTTCCCAGAGCAGCAGGCTCAGGGCGGCGCAGAGCACGAAGGTCCACAGCGTGTGGCTGGGGTAGTGCGCACCGCGCAGGGTCTGCACGGCGCCGGCCAGCAGGCCCAGCGCCATCACGGCCACGAACCAGCGGGTGCCGGTGCCACGGGCGCGCTCCGCGCCGGCGGGCGGTCGCCACCAGGGCAGCACCAGGGGCAGGAAGGCAAAAGCGCTGGCCGCGTGGCCGCTGGGAAAGCAGCGGCCGGGTCCGCCATCGCTCAGGCCCCAGCGCCAGTGCGAGAGGTGGGCAGCGGTGCCCCCGAAGACCTGCAGGTCCCAGGGGCAACTGGTGCGGCTGCCGGCCTTGACCAGATTGACCGCGATCAGGCTGGCGAGCACCAGCAGGGGCAGCGCCAGCCGTTCGCGCCGGGGCAGCGCGCCAGGCCGCCGCTGGGGCAGCGCGCCGGGCCGCCGCTGGGGCCACAGGGCCCACAGCCAGAGGCCGGCGTAGGCGATCAGCAGCACCTGGCGCAGGCCGTCGTGCAGCACGGCCGAGAGCCACCAGTCGGCGCGGCCGGCAAAGCCCTGGGGGTCGCCAATGCGCTGCATCACCCACAGATCGACCGGGCTGGCGTCCCAGGCCAGGCCGGCCAGCACCACCAGCAGCCAGCCGGCCGCCAGGTGGCGCAGGGACAGGGCCGGGGGGGAGGCAGGGATCGGGGCAGGCATGGGGAGGGGACTGTGGCCGGCGTGTCTTAAGTCGGGATTAATCCGCGCGCGCAAAATGCGAAAATTCACGGTTTCCCGGATCGGCATCCGCGTCAGCGCGGGGTCCCGCCAACATGAATCAACCCCCATTCCCCGCGGTCGAACCGCTTCTGGTGTCGGTGCTCATCCCGGCCAAGGACGAGGCCGGCAACATCGGCGCCCTGACCGATGAAATCGCCGACGCGCTGCAGCCGGTCTGCCCCTTCGAAGTGGTGCTGGTCGACGACGGCAGCAGCGACGACACCGGTCAGGTCTTCCTGGCGCGCTGCCAGGCGCGCGGCGTGCCGGCCCAGCTCATCCGCCACCAGCGCAGCTGCGGCCAGAGCACGGCGCTGTGGACCGCGTCGCGCCACGCCCGCGGGCGCTATGTGGTGACCATCGACGGCGACGGCCAGAACGATCCGGCCGACATCCCGGCCCTGGTGCGCCAGGCGCAGGCGCTGGAAGCCGACGGCGCGCATTTCTGCATCGCGGGCTTTCGCCACCGGCGCAAGGACACCGAGTGGAAGAAGCTGCAGTCGAAGATTGCCAACAAGGTGCGCCGGCAGATCCTGGACGACGGCGTGCCCGACACGGGCTGCGGCCTCAAGCTGATTCCGCGCCAGACCTGGCTGTTGCTGCCGTACTTCGATCACATGCACCGCTACATCCCGGCGCTGGTGCGGCGCCTGGGCGGGCGCATCGCGGTGGTGCCGGTCAACCACCGCCACCGCACGGCCGGGGTGTCCAAATACACGGCCTGGAACCGGGTCTGGGTCGGCATCGTCGACATGGTCGGCGTGCGCTGGCTGATCCAGCGCAGCAAACTGCCGGTGCTGGAACGGGTGGAAAGCACCGCCCCATGAAGTCGGACGCCAAGCTGTTCGTCAAGCCGCTGGTCTTGACGGCGGTGCTGACGCTGGCGTTTGTGGCCCTGCATTTCGGCTGGTGGGGCGAAGTCACCGAAGAAGACCTGCTGCGCGGCCTGTTCCAGCAGCACTGGGGCATTGCCTGGCCGGTGTTCGCGCTGGGCGCCATCGTCTACACCGCCGTGGGCGGGCCGCGCCAGGTGCTCTCGTTCAGTTGCGGCTACCTGCTGGGCGGCTGGTGGGGCGGGCTGCTGGCCACGCTGCTCACCGGCCTGGGCGCGCTGCTGACGATGGCGGTGGTGCGCCATGCCGGCATGGACTGGGTGCGCCAGCGCCACGGGAGCCGCATCGACCTCATCCGCCAGGTGCTGGCGCAGGACACCTGGCTGTGGATCTGTGTCATCCGCCTGATGCCGGTCGGCTCCAACCTGGTGACCAACGTCGCCGCCGCGCTGGCCGGTCTGAGCCCGCGCGCGGTGTTCCTGGGCAGCCTGCCGGGATACCTGCCCCAGTCGCTGCTGTTCGCCTACGCCGGGCGCGGGGTGGCGCTGCAGGACCACTCCAAGCTCTGGATCAGCCTGGCGCTGCTGGTCGGCTCCAGCGTGGTGGCGTGGTATCTCTACCATCACGGTTTCAAACAACGCCTGGCCCGGTTCAAGGGATCGCTGGATGACTGAACAACGTGTGCCCCCGGTCCGCTCCGCCTGGCTGCTCTGGCTGCTGGTGGCCGTGGTGCTGCTGGCCGGCATCGGCCTGCGCGCGCCCTGGCCGGCCGACGAACCGCGTTTCGCGCAGATCGCGCGCGAGATGGTGGAGTCGGGCCAGTGGCTGTTCCCGCTGCGCGGGGGTGAACCTTATCCGGACAAGCCGCCGGTGTTCATCTGGCTGGTGGCGACCTTCTACGCGCTCACCGGCCACCTCAAGATCGCGTTCCTGCTGCCCAGCGCCCTGGCGGCGGCCGGCACGCTGTGGCTGGTGCAGGATATCGGGCGCCGCCTCTGGGGCGGTGAGGTCGGCCGCTGGGCCTTGCTGATCCTGCTGTTCACGCCGCAGTTCCTGCTGCAGGCCAAGACGGCGCAGATCGATGCGCTGGTGTGCTTCTGGATCACGCTGGGCTGCTACGGCCTGCTGCGCCATTTCGTGCTCGGCCCGGCCTGGGGCTGGTACGCCGCAGCCTGGGTGGCGATGGCGCTGGGCATCATGACCAAGGGCGTGGGTTTTCTGCCCTTGCTGATGCTGATCCCGCTGGCGCTGTGGGCCGGCCAGGCGCGGCAGGCCTTGGGCGGGCCGGTGGCCGCCGCTGCCGCTGGCGCCCCCCGGTTCTGGGGCCTGCGGGCCTGGGTCGGGCCGCTGTGCCTGCTGGCCACCCTGGCGCTGTGGCTGGGGCCCATGCTGTGGGCGGTGCAGGCCTCGGGCAGCGCCGAGCTGGCGGCCTACCGAGACAACATCCTGCTGCGCCAGACGGCCGGCCGCTACGCCAACCCCTGGGGGCACATCAAGCCCTGGCACTACTTCCTGACGGCCGCGATCCCCGTGGTCTGGCTGCCGCTGGCGCTGCTGCTGGTGGCCCAGTGGCGGCGGCTGGTGGCCCTGCTGCGCACCGACGCGCGGGCGCGGACCCTGTTCCTGTGGGTGGTGTTCGTGATCGTCTTCTTCTCGTTCAGCCGCGGCAAGCGCGAGGTCTACATCCTGCCGGCGCTGCCCATGCTGGCGCTGGTGGGCGCGGCCCTGTGGGCGCGCGTGCAGGCCGAAGGCGGCGGCCGCCGCACCGCCTTCGTGCTGCGGCTGACCGCGCTCGCGCTGGGCGCGCTGCTGCTGGGCCTGGGGCTGACGGCGCTCTGGCGCCCCGAGGCCTTCGGTGACCGGGTGGACGACTACGCCGAAGCGCTGGCCGACCTGGCCCTGCCGCTGGGGGTGCTGGGCGCGGCCGTGCTGGGCTCGACGGCGCTGTCGTGGCGCCGGCCGGTCTTCCAGCAGCTCACGCTCGTGAGCCTGCTGTGCTGGCTGTTCGTGGCCCTGTGGGTCTGGCCGGTGATGAACCCGCACCGCACGCCGCGCGCGCTGATGGCCGACCTGGAACAGCGGGTGCCGGCCCGCACCGAGGTCGGGCTGATCGAGTTCAAGGAGCAGTTCCTGCTGTTCTCGCACCGCCCGCTCACGCACTTCAGCTACCTGGCGCCGCTGGCCGAGCAGGAACGCCGGGCCTGGCAATGGATGCGTGAACGGCCCGACCGCGTGATCCTCGCCCCCGACCACCTGGAACTGGCCTGCTTCGATCTGGGCCGCCAGCAGGTGCTGGGCAGTGCGCACCGGCGCGACTGGGTGCTGCTCGGGGCCGATGCCCTGCGCCCCGACTGCGCCGCGCCCGAGACCTGGCACGCCTACACCTGGCGCCCGCGCCGCATGGACATCCTCGAATGATCGAACCCTCTTTGTCGCCCCGCCGGGTGCTGATCACCGGTGCGGCCGGCTTCATCGGTTTCCACCTCACGCGCCACCTGCTGGCCCAGGGCCTGCAGGTGCTCGGCGTGGACAGCCTCAACGCCTACTACGACCCCCAGCTCAAGCAGGCGCGCCTGGCGCAACTGCAGGGCCAGGCCGGTTTCGCTTTCGAACAGCTGGACCTGGCGGACCGCGACGGCGTGGCCGCGCTGTTCGCCCGCGAGCGTTTCGACGCCGTGGTGCACATGGCCGCGCAGGCGGGTGTGCGCTATTCGGTCGAGCACCCCATGGCCTACCTCGACAGCAACCTCGCGGGCACCCTGACGCTGCTCGAAGGCTGCCGCGCGCAGGGCGTGGGGCACCTGGTCTACGCCTCGTCCAGTTCGATCTACGGCGCCGCGCGCGAGATGCCGCTGTCCGAATCGCAGATGACCGACCAGCCGGTGTCGCTCTACGCCGCCACCAAAAAAGCCAACGAACTCATGGTGCACAGCTACGCCCACCTGTACGGCCTGCCGGCCACCGGGTTGCGGCTGTTCACGGTCTACGGCCCCTGGGGCCGGCCCGACATGGCGATCTTCAAGTTCGTGCGGGCCGTGCTGGCGGGCGAGCCGATCCAGATCTACAACCACGGCCAGATGGAGCGCGACTTCACCTACGTGGGCGACGTGGTCGAAGCGGTCTGGCGCGTGCTGCTGCGCCCGCCGGTGCGCGGCGCCGACGGCCAGGCGCCCGCGCGCGTGCTCAACGTGGGCAACAGCCAGCCGGTGCCGCTGCTGCGGTTTGTGGAATGCATCGAGCAGGCCGTGGGCCGGCCGGCGCTGCGCGAGATGCTGCCCATGCAGCCGGGCGACGTGCCGCGCACCTGGGCCGACGTCGGGCCGCTGGTCGCGCTCACCGGGTTCGAGCCGCGCACCGACGTCGCCACGGGCGTCCGGCATTTCGTCGACTGGTATCGGGGTTATTACGGGGTCTGAGCGCTTTCTTAAGTCCGGTTTAAGTAATTTCGTCAGAATCTGGAATCCGGATCAACTGACCGGATAACCCATCCGGAAGAGAGCGCAACATGCGAGCTTTGGTGGTGGAAGACGATGCCGGCATCGCCGGTGGCCTGGCCGATTCCCTGCGGCAAGCGGGTTATGCGGTCGACGTGTGCGGCGGTGCCCAGGCGGCCTGGGCCGCGCTGTGCGTGGAACCGTTCGACGTGCTGGTGCTGGACCTCGGCCTGCCCGACGGCGACGGCCTGGACCTGCTGGCGCGCCTGCGCCGCCACCGCACGCGGGGCGCCGACAGCCTGCCGCGCAACGACCTGCCGGTGCTGATCATGACCGCGCGCGACGGCGTGAGCGACCGCATCAGCGGGCTCGACGGCGGCGCCGACGATTACCTCATCAAGCCCTTCGACACCGACGAGCTGCTGGCGCGCCTGCGGGTCATGCTGCGCCGCGCTGCCGGGCGCAGCAAGCCAGTGATCGAACACGGCGAAATCCTGCTCGATCCCGCCACCCGCACCGTCGAGCGCTCGGGCCAGGTGGTGCCGCTGGGCGGCAAGGAATACGCGCTGCTGCTGACGCTGCTGCAAGCCCGGCCCCAGGTGCTGTCCAAGGCCCGGCTGGAGGCCGCGCTGTACGGCTTCAACGAATCGGTGGAAAGCAACGCTATCGAGGTGCACATCCACCACCTGCGGCGCAAGCTCGGCGAAACGCTGATCCGCACCGTGCGTGGCGTGGGCTACTTCGTGCCGCGCGAAAGCCTTCCCAACCCGCAGCCGGTGGCCGAACCGGCCGCCGAACTGGCCGTGGCCCGCGCGGCATGACCGCAGCGGCGCCAGCGTCCGCCTCTGCCCGGCGCACGCTCTGGCGCCATCTGCTTGCCTGGGCCCTGGGGGCTCTGGCGCTGGTGTGGGGATCGCTGGTGGTGGTGGCCTGGTACACCGGCCACCACGAAGCGCGTGAAATCACCGACGGCCAGCTCATCGCCACCAGCCGCCTGTGGCTGGCCACCGCGCCCGACGACCACCGGCCGCTGAACGCCCCGCTCAGCCGCCAGGGGCTCAATGCCTATGTGCTGGACATGGCCGTGCTGCAGTGGGAGGGCGACCGCCTGCGCACCGACACGCACGGCCTGGCCGCGCGCCTGCCGGCCGACGCCTTGCGCCCGGGCCTGTCCACCGTGGTGCTGCAGGGCGACGGTGCGCCGCACGAATGGCGCATGTACGTGGCCGAAGACCCGGCCGAATGGCGCCGCGTGGCGGTGCTGCTGGACATGGGGCAGCGCTACGACCTGGCCATGGACATGGCGCAGCACATGGCCCGGCCGGCGCTGCTGATCATGCCGCTGATCGCGGTGGTGCTCTGGTGGGCGATCCGCCGCGGCCTGCGCCCGCTCGACCGGCTCTCGCGCGAGGTGGCCTCGCTCGACACCCTGGCCGGCCAGCGCTTGCAGCCGCACCACCAGTTCCGCGAATTCGCCAGCATCGTGCACGCCATCAACACCCTGGTCGACAACCTGCAGGACCAGGCGCAGCGCGAACGGCAGTTCGCCTCCGACGTGGCGCACGAACTGCGAACCCCGCTGGCGGCCATGACGCTGCAGGCCAGCGCGGCCCGGGCCGATCCGTCGCCCGAGCGGCTGGACCAGCTCGAACGCGAATCCCTGCGGGCCGGGCGCATCCTGGCGCAACTGCTCGACCTGGCGCGGGCCCAGCGACCCGGGCGCGACGAGGCCTCGGCGCTGACCCAGGTCGCCCTGGGCGACGTGGCGGCCGATCTGGTGGCGGCGCACGCCCCCCTGGCCTACGAACAGGGGCATGAACTCGCGCTCGTGCAGCCGGACGGCGCGGTGCGCGTGCAGGTGCGCCGCCTGCTGCTGGAGCTGGCCCTGCGCAACCTGATCGAAAACGCCATCCGGCACACGCCCGAGGGCACGCAGGTGGTGGTCGAGGTCTGGCAGGACGCCCAGGGCGTCGGGGTGGCGGTCAGCGACGACGGCCAGCGCCCGCTCGACCTGGTGGTGCCCGCCGGGGTCGAGCGCCTGCCGCTGGCCCGGCGCGATGCCGACGGCCTGGGCCTGGGCCTGCGGCTGGTGCAGCGCATCGCCGAACAGCTCGGGGCGCAGTTCCGGCGCGACACGCCGCCGGCGCCGATGACGACCCGTTTTGCCCTGGTCTGGCCGGCCGCAGCCACCCCCGAAGACCCTGCATAAGCCCGGATAAGGTGGCCTTAATGTCGGCTGCCTAAGGTGCGCGGGCCAGCGTGTGCTGGCGTCTGTCGCCCCGCACCATGGCTCTGTCGATTTCCCGCTTTTCCGCCGGCTCCGCCGCCGCTCCTGCACCCGATGCGCGCCCTTCGGGCGTGCTGCGCGGCCGGTTCGACGTGCTGCCCGGTGCCCCGGTGCTGGTGCTGGCCCTGTGGCTCACGCTGACCGGCAACCTGCCCCTGTGGCAGCGCATCGGTTCGCTCGACGGCTCGTTGGCCTTCCGGCTGGGGGGCTCGATCGGGCTGGGCCTGCTCATCGGCTGCCTGAACCTGGCGCTGCTGGCCTTGCTGGCCTGGCCCCGCGTCTGGCGGCCTGCGGCCACGGTGCTGATCCTGGTGACGGCGCTGGCCGGCCACTTCATGGCCGAATACGGTGTGGTGATCGACACTTCCATGCTGGTCAACGCCCTGCAGACCGACACCCGCGAGGTGCGCGACCTGCTCTCGCTGCGCCTGCTGCTGACCGTGCTGGGCATCGCCGGCCCGGCGCTGTGGTGGGTCTGGCGCCGGCCGCCCACCGGGGCCACCCGCTGGTGGCGGCAGGCCACGCGCAACGCCGGCACGGCCGCCCTGGCCCTGGCCCTGGCGGTGCTGGTGGCGGTGCTCAGCTATTCCTCGCTGGCCTCGCTCATGCGCAACCACAAACCCCTGCGCTACATGGCCAACCCCCTGGCCAGCGTGTACGCGATCGGCCGGCTCGCGCTCGACCAGGCGCCGACCCCGGCGCGCACGCTGACGCCTGTGGGCACCGACGCCCACGTCGTGCTGCCGGCCCAGGCCCACCGCCGGCCCGCCCTGCTGATGCTGGTGGTGGGCGAAACCGCCCGCGCCGAAAACTTCGGCCTCGACGGCTACCCCCGCGACACCACGCCGGCCCTGGCGCGCTGGCAGGCCGCCCAGGCCGGGCAGGGCCAGGGCAGCCTGGTGAACTTTGCCGACGTGCAGTCCTGCGGCACCAACACCCAGGTGTCGGTGCCCTGCCTGTTCTCGCCGCTGTCGCGCGAAGAGGGCGGCAACCAACCGCCCACGCAGGAAAACCTGCTCGATGTGCTGCAGCGCGCCGGGCTGGCCGTGCTCTGGCTCGACAACCAGTCGGGCTGCAAGGGCGTGTGCGACCGCGTGCCCCATGCCAGCACGCGCGAGCTGAACGTGCCGGGCCTGTGCGAGGGCGGCGAGTGCCTGGACGAGGTGATGCTGCAGGACCTGGACGCGCGCATCGCCGCGCTCGACCCGCAGCGGCGCGAAAAGGGCGTGGTGGTGGTGCTGCACCAGATGGGCAGCCACGGCCCGGCCTATTTCAAGCGCGCCCCGGCAGCGGCCAAACGGTTCCTGCCCGAGTGCGAGAGCAACACGCTCAGCGACTGCACGCCCGAGGCGCTGCGCAACACCTACGACAACAGCATCGCCTACACCGACCACGTGCTCGACCTGGGGCTGCAGTGGCTGCAGGCCCAGGCACAGGGCGGCCGCTACGACACCGGGCTGCTGTACGTGTCCGACCACGGCGAATCGCTGGGCGAGAACGGGCTGTACCTGCACGGCCTGCCTTATGCGCTGGCGCCTTCGCAGCAGACCCACGTGCCGATGGTGATGTGGCTGTCCGACGCGCTGCAGGCGCGCACCGGCATCGATGGCGCCTGCCTGCGCCGCCAGACCAGCCTGCCGCTGTCGCACGACAACGTGTTCCATTCCGTGCTCGGCCTGATGCAGGTGCACACGCTGGCCCATCTGCCGGCGCTGGACATCACCGCGCCCTGCGGGCAGGCATCGCCGCTGGCCCGGGAAGACACCCGCGGCGCCGGGCTGGGCTGAGGGCTGCCCGGTGGGGCCGGGCCGGGTTTTTACAATGCGCGGTGGTATTCAGCGCAACAACCCCGGACATCACCATGCAATTCATCCGCTTCTCCGACCTGTGCGCCCAAGGCAAGGCCCAGGGCAAACGCGTCTTCATCCGTGCCGACCTGAACGTGCCGCAGGACGACGCCGGCCACATCACCGAAGACACCCGCATCCGCGCCTCGGTGCCCGCGATCCAGATGGCGCTGGACGCCGGCGCCGCGGTGATGGTCACCAGCCAC
>Ga0067045_1027582_pt1 | contig 86300 bp, 89 predicted proteins | sample TerdegcTABiofilm_FD_59184 | JGI IMG/M metagenome (GOLD analysis project Ga0067045, IMG submission 59184) | Combined Assembly of (Gp0054472, Gp0054536) Wastewater bioreactor microbial communities from Singapore -Terephthalate degrading...
CATCCATTCATTGCCTCCTAATAAAAATCTTGCATTATATTACACAAGTTTGTGCAATTTCATAAGTATTATCAGAATACCATAATATACTCCACAATCACTTTTGTCAAGAGTCATCTAAACCTAATTATATTAGGTAATTTCTAATATGTCAGAAAACAGCTTGCTTTTATAATAACTATACATTATAATAATTTAATATCTTTAATGTTAATATAAATCATACAATAAAGATCACCCTAATTTCTGAGCTTTTAAGAATAAATATAAAAATATGAAAGATATACATGCGCAATATTAAATTGATAATAGAATATGATGGCACAAATTATCTTGGGTGGCAGATACAACCCAAAGGGGAAACAATACAGGGCATTATAGAATCTAATTTATCTAAAATCATTAAATCTGATGTAAATATAATAGGCTCTGGAAGGACAGACGCAGGTGTTCATGCACTTGGTCAAGTAGCAAATTTTGAAACAGAATCAAAAATGACTCCTGATGAATTTAAAAAAGCATTAAATAGCCTATTACCAAGAGATATTGTAATAAAACATGCAGAAGAAGTAGATATAAATTTTAATTCACGTTTTAATGCAATAAGCAGAACTTATGAATATGCAATCCTAAATAGTAAAACACCATTGGCATTTCTGCGAAAATATACTTATATGCTATCAAAACAAATTGACGTTGACCTCATGAATGAGGCATGTAAATTTCTAGTTGGTATCCACGATTTTACATCATTTGCATTAACTGGCGATCCTGTAAATAGTTATGTGCGAAACATCATGAATATAGAATGTAGATTACTGGATAAATTATCAGATACAGGCTGGTGGTTGACAAATATTGTTAAAGAGCAAAATATAATCCTTCTTCATATAAAGGCTAATGCGTTTCTCAGAGGTATGGTCAGAACAATAGCAGGCACATTACTTGAAGTTGGTATTGGCAAAATATCTCCATCGAAGGTAAAAGAAATTCTTGATGCTAAAAACAGGTCTTGTGCTGGAAGGAGTTTGCCTCCATATGGACTTTGTCTTGTTAATGTGGAATATGATAATAAAATTATTAAAGATAATAGATTAGATAAAGAATCCTATTAGCATTAAAATAAAAAAATAGAGCAAGCAATTTGGTGGAGATATTATATGAATCAATGTTACTATTGTAAAAAAGACATAGAAAAAAATCTTGATTTCTGTTCTGAATGTTCAAAACCTCTTGTCTCCTGCCCTAAATGCGGAAAATATTTTACCCCATTTACAAATTTCTGTAATCGGTGTCAAGAGTTAATTTTTTTGGGCGATATAGAAGTTCCTGCACATAATCTATCGAATTCTGCCAAAATGCTAGAATTTGATATTAATAATATAAAAGAAAAGAATCTATCAAATGCCTCAAATAATGATGATTTTATCTTTAATCCATTGATAAAATTCGGTTATATCTTTATAGCCTCACAAAATAGTCAATTATATGTTATTAATTCTCATTCGCTTGATGAATGTGAATTAAAAAATATACCTATCAAGAATATAAGAACAAACCCTATATTAATAAAGTTAATCGACCAGAAAACAGGTAAGAAACTATATAAATACTATATATCAGTTGCATCTGATGATGAGATTATTATTATATCGGTTGAGAGAGGAAGCCCTGTAAGTCTTGAGAAAGTATATAAATCATGGAAATTAGATGGTTTATGTAGGACAGATCCATTATTTTTCAAAGATAAGATGATAATTGGAACAACACAGGGTGTTTTTGCCTATACTCTAGATGGATCAATACTTTGGAAATATAGTCTATCAGATCAAAAAATAATAACACAGTTGAAATTACATGATGGAAAATTATTCTTTGGTGGAAAAGATGATAACGGATGTTATATACATAGCATAGACACAGATAACGGTTATCCAGTTTGGGATCAGACATATTCAATTAATTCAACAGGTATTACAGACATATATAAAGTTGATGTCTTAGAAAGATTGATTTTATATGATTATGATGGATGTTTACATAACTTAGATGCGGGTAGAAACGGTGATCATTTTGCCCCAGTGGCGAATGCACTAATTGAAAATGGTCGTGGTGTTCAGCCATCTGTTTTAGGAATAAAAGATAGATATATTTTTGTCGCCAGTGCTTCAGGTTGTATTCATTGTATGGACTTTTTTGGCACTGGGAAAAAAGAGAGATATGATCTTGGCAGAAATATGAGTTTCCATTTTAAACCAGCTATTGGAACAAATTCTATTTTATTTGTATCATCTAAGGGAAATATGTTTTTTGTTGATACAGAAAAAACACTTAAAAGCAGTAACAGAGTAGAAATCATTACCAAACATATTGTCGTTATTGGCGAAATCAAGACAAGTCCTGTTGTTTCTGATAAAAATATATATATTTTATCTAGTATTGGACAAATCTATAAAATCGGTTAGTATTATTTATCAAAAAATTTAAGGGTCAATCCGCATGAAAAATAGAAACTTATATCTAATACTCATTTTTTCATTTTATATTTGCTCTATTGGTATTACACAAGAAATTGATCAAAAAGAGGAAATTTGGCAACCAAAAGCAGTGATATGGGTAGACATATCTGGTAGTATGAAGCATCTAATTGAATCTGTCAAACAAGATCTGATAGATATATGTTTTTTTTCACCATTTTCATCAATATCTATAAAAGGATTCTATAGCAGACAGAATGACCCAACCCTAATTTATGAAAAAAAATTTAATTCATTAAAAGAGATATGCATTGCAAGCGATCCGGGAACAACACTTAGCCCGTTGGACGAGGGGTTAAAAAGAGGAATAAAAGAGATTAAAGATGATGAATCTCCCGATAATTCTATATTGCTCTTTGTTACAGATGAATGGATGGAATTAAAGTCGGGCGAAAAAGAAAAGGACAAATGTGTAAGTCTTTTTCGTGATGCCTTAATAGAGGAAATAGAATGTCCATGGACATTTTTCTTTGAAAAAAATGGATATAGAATTTATGTTTTGATCCATTATAAGATAGAGACGACTCACACCAAAGATAAAGAAATCATAACTAAAAAATATTTGAAATATATGAATAACTTATCTGCGCAGATCGATCAGAATGCAGTTCTTTTTAAGTTTGATTACCCACATAAAGAAGCAATTTTTAAGGCTATTGGTCAAACATCCCCAGAAAGAAAGAAATCTGGCGAATTTGTTGATTCTAGCTATGAGTATATTCTTTCCTATGTGCCCAGATCATATGAACTAGTTGAGGCAAAACTACATTTAGATACCAGAGATGAGGGAAGTGTAATTAAGGTTAATGGATATTCAGATCAATCTATAATATCACCATCAGACATTGAAATTAGTTTCAAAGATGGAGATGGTGAAATTATCGCAAACGATACTATTTTGTTAAATAATGTAAATATGAAAAATCATCCTAAGGTAAATATTAATTATAAGTTTATAATACCAAAACATACTTTTATGAACTTGCTGTTTTTACAAAACAAAGGCCATATAGAAGGTCACATTAAAGGAAAGATAATAAATGCAACATTCATTCCTTTTGGAAAAGAATATGACCGTTTAGATTTCACTTCTGCTCCAGATCGTATCACTGGTTCATCTCCACAACTTCCTGTAGACATCGGGTTTAAGTATGAAATTCTTGCTCCATCTTGGTTTCATTGGTTGCAATTAGTTTTTGTCATTGTTGTTATTACAGTTGTAGTTATTATATTCATACTTAATGACAAAAAGCAGATAAATAAAGTAAATATATTGATAAATAATTCATTTTTTATTAGAACTGATTTCAGCCGTGATGATCAAACAAAATTATCCATGGATCAAAATGGCGAGGAAATTAATTTGGGATATATAAAAAAAACAAAAGCTCATAACAGTATAGTTTTTTTCCCATCAAGCGATTTTTGCCTTTGCAAAGTGAAAGGAAAAATTTTAAAAAAATCAAGAACAATTAAAATACCTTTAAATATGAATATGGAGATTGAACTTATAAATAATGACAATACAGTTTTAACAGATTTTACACTTGAGATTCAGCCAATTGCTGAACCAAGTAAAAATAAAATGGAGAATGACTCATTTGGAAAACGACCAAATAAGGAGGAAAAATTTAAGTATGATGGTATCAACTTAAAATAATCTTTTATAAATCGATTGCTATAAAACGATAAAATGATTTATAAGAATTGGAGAAAATATGAAAGGAATAATAAAAAACATAGGTATTTTAGGGCTAATATGTATCTCAATATTTGTTTTTTCGTCATGTGAAATAATTAAAATTCCTACAAAAATTAGTAAATTAAAAAGTAATAGTTCAAAATATTTAGGAAAAGAGGTAGTAGTAGAAGGAATTGTAAAAGATCATGTTGTTGGCATAGATGAATTAATGGAGAAAGGTTTTACTGCATCTTTCATATTGAATGACAGAACAGATGATATAAAAGTGATAGATACTGGAAATCCTCCAATAATAGGGGATAATATCGCGGTTAAGGGAATAGTAAAGCGTATGGCTCTGGGCCAATCAGAAGAAATTGTTCTAGAGAAAAAAGCGACAGTGCCTTTGTTTATGCCGGATGTATTTGATTGGGTAATTGCACTTGTGATATTTATAATTGGTTTTCTGATTATACAGTGGTGGTTCAATGTAATGGTTTTCCGTTGTGCATTAGCTGTCAATGGGGATGCAAATGGGGCGAAAACCTTATCTAATGTATTGAGCTTGATCATTTTTTTAATATTTATATTGCTTATCACTTTATTTTTATTTAGAGGATTATCTATTATACCAATATACATTTTGCTGATATTTGGGTTTGTTATGTTATTATCTATACTCATCATTTACGCAGCAACTGCTGTGAGAAGAACCTGATAACTATAGACGATCTGTTGATTTGTCTTAAAAATATTGATCTATCTGAATAATATAAATAACGGGAGGATAAGTAAATGGAAAATGTAAGTATAGAACAAGATAAAATCCGTCCTATTAATCCAACGCTTTTAGTTGGTCTTGGAGGAACAGGTCGTGAAGTAATCACAAGAATTAGAAGGAATTTCGTTCAAAAATATGGTAGTGTAAGTAATTTTCCAATAGTTGGTTATTTTCTTATCGATACTGATCAAACTATGCAACACTATACATCAGGACTAAGAAACTTACGGGTTAGTTTTAGCCAAAATGAAGTTTTTGATGCCATTATTTCTAATATATCTTCATACACACAAAATTTGGAGGCTTATCCTGAAATTGCTGAATGGATATATACAAACCTATCTGAGCTTGGTGATATGAAAACAGGTGCTGCGGCGATTCGTCCCTATGGAAGATTGGCATTTTTTGTTCACCATGATAGGATAAAAACAAACTTAACAGACGCATTAAACTCGCTTAGAACTCCTGATAAAACTAGCTTTGTTGCAAATAAATATAATATAAAATGTGGAACAGGTTTGTCCGCATATATAATATGCTCTTTGGCTGGTGGAACAGGGAGTGCAATGTTCTTAGATACTGCTTTTACAATCAAAGAAATCAGCAGGATAGGTGGCTTCAGCATCGAGGTAACAGGATTTTTAGTAATGCCCAGCATTTATGGATCTAAAGATAAGAATTATGCCAATGGATATGCAGCGCTAAAAGAACTTGAGCATTATAATAGGGTAAATAATTTTGAAGTTCGCTATAATAATGAAGATAGGAAGTCATTTCCTCCACCTCCATTTGATTATTGTTACTTGATCAATAATGAAAACGAGGCAAATGTTTCTGTAAACTTTAATGAAAGAGAAAATTTATTTGAGCTAATGTCTGAAAACATATTCCTTGATTTTTCAGATGATGACTTTGCTAATCATAAAAGAAGAATACGTGTTAATTTTGCTGATCAGCTATCAGGAGTATATAATCCGGGCTCTGTTAGTTCTGAACTTGGTAGTCAGGGGATTTGGGGCAAAAACTATATGAGTCTTGGCTTTACGTCAATATATTATCCTGCTGACAGGATTATAAGTTGTTGTGCCTATAAGATGGCGGGTAATATTTTTGAATATTGGGGCAAATTATCTGATTTACAGACTAATGTTGTAGAGAGTTCTATGGATGATTTTGTCTATAACCCTCTGTCAAGTAGTAGAGGGTTTATGGCTGAAGTGGGCATATATGAAAGTCAAGGGGATACTGGAAAGCACGATTTATTAACCCAAATAACACGTCTAAGAGCTGGTCAAGATATGGTTCAGGACATACAAAACTATGCAAATTCCTTAATTCAAGATGTAAATAATGATCTTCATGAGCAACAAGGGCAATCTTTAATCGATTTTTTAAATGATCGATTAAGATTATATGACGCAAGATTTATAGATAAAAATCAAGAACCGGACCCTAACAGACGTGGTAGCTATGATAGGCAAATGGATGATAATATTGATATATTTCTATATGGTGGAAATCTAGTTGGTTCGGATGAGTATGTTGAGGGTTTATTAGATCGTAATGCAGATAATAGTAATATAATTCGTGGAACTATTTATAAGTATGTATCAAAAATGATAAATAACAGAACATTTAGTTCTGCTCACATGATAGAGGCTTTACAAGCAGTAAAGAATCGCATCCAATATGGCGAAGGTTCATATATATCAATACTAAAAAATCAATTAGATGAACAGTCTGAAACTAGCTTATATAAAAAATTAAAGGAGTGTCATGATCGAATTGAGGATTTTAAAAGAGAAATAAATGTTTTATTGCGTGAAAGACAAGAACATTACGATTGGCCTGACAAACTTCCATGGAATAAAATGAAGAGGAAAGAAGCTATAAAATATGATAACCAAAAAATATTAAAAAAACTAGATGACTACAAAGAGGCATTTATTGCATATTTCCATACAAAGCTAAGGATCGCATCTCGCCATAAGGCTTTGGATGTTTGTAAAAAAATCATTGACTATATAGACGAGGACCTAATCCCTGAGATTAGGCGTATAGATGCCACGGTGCGTAACCTAATTTCATTAGCTCAACAAGCTTCAGAGAGTTTTCGCGACAAGATAGAAGTAAGCCTTTTCCAGAACATCTATGATCCAGATGATATAGAAAATATATATTATCCTAAAGGAAGAAGAATAAACGATCTTGATTATCACAGTGATGAGATAATAAAAAAGCTGAGCGGAATGCGTTCTGATCAAACATATATAACGATAGTTGATCTACCGGAATTGGCAGATAGATTTTCAGCAGAGGCGATCCTTAATACTGTTGTTGATTATACAAGAGAAGTCTTTGATTCAAATATAAGAAACCTTAATATTATTGAGGAAGTCTATGAAAATAAATTCCCCGAGAATAGTGAGGGAAGGCGTAAATTATTCCTAAACAATACGCTAAATTTTGGCAAATGTTGGGTATCACTTTCATCTGATTTACCAAATCTTAAATTCGAGCCAAATAATCAAAAAAGCCTTATTGTTGGTTATCATGTTGACCCATCTAAACAGTATATATATGATCTATTTAGAAATGAAATTAATGCATCAAGAAACACTCAAATCGACCCTAATATACAATTTTTTCAAACCTCTGACGCATCAAAAGTGCTTATAAGCACAGAAATTGCGGGATTTCCTTTACCTGCATTTAGCGGGATAAAATTCATGAAAGAAAAATACGATGCTATATATATAAGAAATGATCATGAAAGCGCACTTCATATAGAAAAAAATGATTATAAATTCCGTGATATTTTGCCATTGATAACAAGTGCAGAAATAGAGCGTTATACTAATGTTAGATACTGCTTTGTTATGGGAGTAATATTAGGGGTTTTGAAACCGAATCCTGATGAAAAATACATATTTAAAAGAGAAATAGGGATAAGAGAGGTCTATGAAAACTTAGATGTAAAGCAGAAAGCTATTTTGACTATGGAAAAAAATAACGAGTTATTAGAGGAGATTAAGAAAAATATCATGATAAATGAGGGAAAAATCTTAAGAACGAGAAATGGCAGATATGATCTTGAGATTTTCAGAAATTACTATCTGACAATAAATTGGTATGTTGAAAAAATATATCCTCCATCTAATTACAGTGATAAGGTATCCTATGAAAATATTGAATATAAAATACTTGAGAAAAAACTCAGAGAGCTTGAAGAAATGTATAAACGTTCATGGCCTAGAGATGAAGCTGATATTCAATGGGAGCAATTCAAAAAAGAAGCTATCTCTTTATCAAATAATCCTGATATTTATTCCGAAGAAATAGACAAAACTCGTTTTAGAATAGTAAAAATGCAAAATGGATGATCAATCAATTAAATCAGAAAGACATCAAACAGTAGATCAAAGTATAAAAGAAGATAGAAGTTCTAAAAAAGTTAAGTATTTTGGTTCATATTTTACTCTGTATATAGGTTTAGTTTTCCTTATTGGCTTTATTGCTATTATCATATTTATTTATATTGATAGCAAAAGCCCGACAATATATGATGATACTATTGATCTGCAAACAAGAGAGTATAATCTGACAAATCCACCAAAAGAGAAACATCAAGAAGATAATCAGACAGATATTGAAGATACTGTAACTTCCAAAGATAGCCTCGAAACAATGATAAAGAAAATAAGAAAATCTATAGTCTTCATTGAGATAACAATGCCTAACGGAGTATCAAGACAAGGCAGTGGATTTTTTATCAGTAGTAAAGGGCATATATTAACATGCCATCATATAATAGACGGAGGCATAAATATAAATGTTATGTACTCAACAAAAAATGAAGAGATGAAAAACAGCTATGCCAGAGCCATCTGGACACAAGAAAAAAGGGATATATCTTTAATCCAAATTATTGATATAGATGATTCTATACCTATAAAACTAGGTAAAGCAGAGAATATAGCTCAAGGACACGCTGTTGCTGCAATTGGCTATCCTTTGGCATCAACTCTTGGAAGTGAGTCTACCGTCACAACTGGAATAATTAGTTCTATAAGAAAAATTAACAATTTTGATTGGTTACAAATAAGCACACCATTAAACCCCGGCAACAGTGGAGGGGCTTTGATTTCTATTGAAACAGGAGAAGCTATTGGGGTTGTCAGTGCGAAGATAGGAAAAGCCGAAGGCATAGGATTTGCATCTCCCATAAACTCCCAACTTATAGCATTTTTGAATATAATTTTTTAATAAAGGAGAATATACATGCCTATTAAATGTCCAAATGTAGAATGTGGCTTTATAAATGAAGATGACGTCCTTATTTGTGAAGAATGTGGACAAGTATTCATTGATCTTAATATTGGGGACATTTTTTTCCCTTATAAACAAGGTGAAACCGTTATAAGAAGGGAATTTCTTCTTGAAAATAAGGGTGGTTCAGTTGCGTTAGTGAAGATGAGTTCAGATGTGCCACGATTGATTTACAATAAAGAGGTTGAGGTAAATGCAAAAAGTTCAACAAAGATTATACTTAGTCTTAGGGTAGATGGGCTTGATCCTGATGAGTCTTTTAATGGCAATCTAACGCTAACATCAAGAGGGGTTAGTATTGTAAAGCCAATTTTATTTGGTCGCCCACCGGAGCCCGATATACAACCTAATGAAATTGCTCTTGGAGATATTTTCAAAGATAGATATATAAAAAAAGATATAAGTATAGCAAATAAGCAATCTGGTTTGTTGTCATTTATTGGATATGGAGGAGAATTTATTGGCAATACAATTTTTGATAGACCAAAAATGATCCAAAAAGGGAAACCAGAACAAGTCGAAATACTTATAAACTTGTCAGATAAAAAACTGGGTGCATTTGATACACAGATAGTATTTTCATTTGGAGACGGTGTAGGTAATAGAATCGTTAATATTACTGGCAATATTGTAGAAGGTCCACAGATCAGTGGGGAAATTACATATTATTCCATAGAGGAAAAGTCTTTAATTAACAGCGATGATGAATTTGAATATGTAAAAAACATGCAAAAAAGGTTAATAAACGGAAAATCCGATGAGGAGATCAATATAGATTTGGGGGATGTTCCTAAGGAAGTAAGATCAAAGATACAATTAGAACTTGAAAATCCGTCAAGATCTAAATATGAGTATATAATGTCGTTAAATATCATTAATGAAACAAGCGGATTATCTGCTGGATTTGGTGAACGAGGAGAGAAGCAGATTAGCTTAAATATGTATTCTCTTGCTATATATAATAACAATATTATTGTAAAGGCATCTTCTCTTGGTTCACAAAGCTTTGGCATTAAAATCGCCTATGACAAAAATGAATATGGCTTACCTGATCTGAAAATAAACGTAAAAATGAATGTGATCGACTTGAAAATATCAAAGAGGTGGTTTGGCATTGACTTAGGGACAACAAATTCATGTATAGCATATTTTGATGGACATGCAAAAACGATAGATTTAGGGGATTCTGATGGTTATTTATACTCATTTTGCCGTTTTATAGATAAAAATGATCAAAATAAATACTATGTTGGTGAATATGCAGAAAGTATTAATGATATAGATAGCATTGGCATAAAATCAATAAAGATGAGATTAGGAACAGATTGGGGGAAAAAGATTGGTGGAAGATCATTTAAGGCAAAGGACATAGCAGGTATTATTCTAACAGAATTGATCGCTAGAGCGAGAGATTATCTTGGGCTTCAACCAAAAAATGCTATAATCACAGTTCCAGCAAACGCATCACAAAGAAAAATTGAGGATACAAAAGAAGCGTATAGAATTGCTGGAATAGAGGTATCTGATAGCCTGATAATATATGAACCAGAGGCGGTTGCATATTATTACTTGCTTAGTCCAGAAGGTCGAAGCAGATTAAAAGAAATAGGAAATGACAAACCTTATCATGTCCTTACTTTTGATTTTGGTGGAGGCACACTAGATATATCAATAGTTCAAGTGCAAAAGACAGGAGAGCTAAAATTTAATATTGAAGTATTAAAAAGCGTTGCAGAAAATCTTGGTGGAGATGATCTTGATTGGGAATTAAGACGAATCGTTGTAAATAAAGCATTAAAAGAAGGAAAAATTAGCTCAGAACAACAAGACTTTTATATCAAACCGATGTCTATGCTTAATACAGCAATTGATAGTCAAATTATAAATGATAGACTTGATCTTATGAAGGAATGCGAAAGAATAAAGAAACTATATAGCACAAACAGCTCAGAAAGCAGTATAGGAGTTCCTCAAAAATTTGCTGGTGTTGTAATAGAAAAAAAGGATTATGAAAATGCTTGCACGAAGATAATGGTTGAAAAAGCGCTTATGTTTATTCAACAGGCGTTACAGTCTGTTGGTCAAGAGCAAAAAGAGTTATCCAGAGATGATATTGAATTGGTAGTAATGGCTGGTGGTTCATCCTCCATACCATTGGTGCAAAATATGGTAAAGAGTATGTTTAAAAATGTTCAGTGGCTTGGTAAAGATGCTAAAACTTCTGTATCTATGGGTGCGATTAGTTATAGAATCGAGCAACAGATTGGTGGTATGTTCAAGTTTTCACCAGTAATTCCAAGAACGGATGCAAGGATAGGATATATGTCTTATAGCATTGAATATGGTCGCACATTTAAGGAAATATTCCCGCAGGGAACTCAGACAGGAACGAGATCGCAAAGCTTCGATAAAGAAATACCTGAAAGCGGAATTTATACACTTATCTTGGCCAAAAATAGAGGAATTAATGATAGTTGGGATAATAATAAAGATATTGAGATAGTCTCTCAGAGAAGTTTCAATGAATTAAAAGCTGGTGATAAGATAAAGGAATATTTTGAGCTAGAAAAAAATGGCAATATCAAATGGTATATAGAGCATAATAATAGAATATATGAGATCGCTTCACAGGTTATAGATAAGAGTCCATCAGCTATTGATGATCTAGGATATTAACAACTAGCAATAGTGCAAGTATTACTTATCATGAAGGAATGCGCTATGTCTTCTATAAAAATTCTGTCTATGATTGTTTTGAGTATATTGTTATGTCTATATTTTAATATAAGTTTAGTCGCCCAAGATTTCAAAATATTTTCACGGGATAACTATTTATCATTTAAAAAAGATAGCGATAAATACAAAGCAAAATTGAATGTTGAAATAGAAGGGAAAGCTGAAATCTCTTTTGGGCTTTATGATAGTTCCAATAATAAACTGCAAATCAAACTTTATTCTAATAATTCTGAGAAAATTCAGGTCGATCATAATACAAAGGAGATTAGTTTTGTCAGCTATCAAAAAGAAATATCAGATATTGGAAATCTTTTTCTGGGTTATATAAAAGATGATCCAAAGAAACCAAGCATTCTCAAGTACGACAAGAATAAAAATATAGAATTGGTATTAGGAGAGATAAAAAAACCAACCAAAATGACCGTAAAGATAGATAAACTAGAGATAGATGATAGTGAATCTTCGAGTTGCAATGTTGGTCTGAAAGTGGAGTTTGATAAACTATATAACCCTATAAATATAAAAGTTGCATATAGACTTGAGCCAATAGATATAAATTACAAAATAGTAAAAGAATGTATTATAAAAAATGAATCTGAATATATAGAATTCTCATTTAAGCATCTAAGTGCAAAGGACATATTTGTCAAAGTTACAAGTGATGAACCAAAGTTGGAATCTGAAGTTAATTATCCACTTCCAAAAGTTCCCGAAAATGAAAAGCGGTATAAAAATACTTGGCTTGTTTTTATTATTGGAATTGTTATTGGAGTTGTTATTGGAGTTGTAATAATTAAATATAAAGCAAAAATAGAAAATATTTTACCGAAAAAAAAGAAGGCATCGAAAAGAACTGCAAACCAAACACCAAAGATTGATAATAGACAATTAAATAATATGGAATCAAATCCCTTTATTAATTGCAAAAAAAACAACCTCAGATCAGAAAATCAGACGACTAATAAAAGAAAAATGAAATTTGATATTGAAAAAGATTATACACTTAACGAAAGTAATAATTTTATGGCAAAGATTAATACAGGTTCTATGAATAAACCAATTGTAACAACAGAAACCAGCTGGATTGGATATGAATTAATAAAAGCATCTGATAATGTTTGGGATATTAAAATAGAATCCAAAGATAAAGATTTTAAGAGTATTGATTCAGGTAAATTAAATATAAAGTCAGAAGGCTATGAACCAGTAACAACGAACATAAGACGGATACCAAAGCGACAAGAACCTCCAAAGCCAGCAGAAGAAACAAAGAAAGATGAGATACCTCAACAGACCACAAAAGACAAGATAAATAATGATAAGAGCAAAGATATTGATTCATTATCAGATGGTTCTAGTATAGATAATGATGTTTCACAATCTAATAAAAAAAAGACAATTGATAATGTTGAGGATAACAAGGTAAAAAACGAAGTAAAATATAAAGAGCAATCATTTAAGGATTTTGTTGAAAAGATAAAATCAGAGATCCGCAACAGAGAAGATTTGCCACTAGAATTACAAAAACGCATAGAAGTAGATTTAAATACTATAATGAAAAATGATAATGAAACGTTAGCAATGGACGATTTCATTAAAAAATATATCCTTTCTCTATATCACAATCAAACATCTTCAAAGGAAGAAGAGAAAAAGTCAGAATCAATTGAGAAAAAAGAAAATAATATTACTGAAACTACCTTTCCAATACAAATAAATAATGATAAACAAGAGAATCTAAATATACTCTATGAGAGCATTATAAAAGATTTGATTGAATATATCAAAGACAATCAATATCAAGATTATGAATCAGGTATTCAAAAACTTATAGAGATATCACAGACCAAATGCCCAATGACTAATAATAGCAATAATCTGGATGATATAGATTATTCTGAAAAAAATATGGCATTATTTGGGCTTATAAATTGGGGAATAAATTATTATTCTAGTATTCAAGATAGCAGTAAAAATAATTCTGTTTGGGAATATTACAAGGAAAAAATGAGAGATAAACTAAAAATAACTGTTTTAGATGTAATAGGTACCAATTATAATGATTCTGATTATGAAATAATCAGAGGAAGTTCTAATAAGATTAAGAAAATAATTAAACCGGGATTTAAGTTCAATGCATCATCAAAAAATAAAGGCTATGTTCTAGGAAAAGCACGTGTTGAGACATAAACTTCAATAGAACATCTTACATCAATAAAACCAATTCATGAATAAGGGAGGTTGTTCATGTATCGGATAAAGCATATTTCTATCTTTCTTCTTGCAATTAAGTCATCTTACTACCAATTTTCCACCATAATCTCCAAAGATAAATTTTTATTTAGCAAAAGCAATGGCTATATTTTAAACATGATTGTATAGCCTAAGAGTTTTACTGACATGCAAAACATACAAAAGATAACTTTTCCAGAATCCTTTCCTATGGAAGCGTTAAACATATATATTCCAGAGATAGATATAGGAAATATACCGATTAGCAGTCTGGCAAGAGAAAATGAAAAAAGTTTTGTTTTGCCAGTATCGTTCAAGTTATTTGATGGTGTAATAGCAAAGCTATCTTTAATAAGCAGTGTAAATTGGTGTTTTGTTGCACCAAGTGATATTTTAATAGAAAATAATGCAGGACAAACGAATTTCTCGCTAATTATAGATTTAGACAGTCTTTATAGGTCGCAAATCAAACAAGACGCCAAACAAGATGGAGCAACATATTATAAAATTGTTCTTAATATAATAATAGAACTGCTTAATATTTCAATTATCCCTCAATCCAAATCTATAGATATTCCTATACAAGTAAACTGGATCGAGGATATACCAAATGAAATAGTTAAAAGACTTCAAGTTGATAGAGACATAATATATTTTGATCCGATCATAATACCAAATACAAAAGCATATCCACAAATAGAAACAATAAATATTACTAATCATGATAACACAAGAATTACATGCGATATTATCACACCAGAATGGATAAAGACAGAACCTATTAGGCTTGTTTTAGAAGCAAAGCAGACAAAAAGATTTTCTTTACAAATTGATCCTAATAAGATCAGTGCGGGAATTAATCAGGGCAATGTTAGTATAACAAATTCAGAAAAAGACATTTTGGTTACAGTTGATGGAATTGCTCAATGTCCTGCACCATATATTAAAAGAGATATATCGATCTCAATCCCTTATACTGATGATGATTATACATTCTTGCTTGATATTAGAAATATAGGTAAGGGCATTTTGATTGTGGAAGTTCCCTCTAGTCTTGATGAACCTGAAATTATTATAAATTATAATGTGATTGAACATGAAAGAATCCCTATTTTAATACCTAGAAGAATTATGATTGAAGGACAAGAAGTTACACAAAATATCATAATTAGAACAAATAGCGATATTGATAATCTAAAAGAAATTTCCATAAAAATAAGCTTTACACTTGAATTTCCAGAATATTATCCCATAATACAAAGCCAGAAAGAAACCAAAAAAGGAAAATCTGTCGGAAAAGGTATTTTTTTTACGGTAATGTTGATGATTATTTTATTAACTGGAATATTGGCTGTTTTTTTTGAGTTTCATGAAAGACCTCACAATCCAAAAGTTAAAGGAAAAGTAATACAAAAAAATAAAAATACTTCAAATATTTCGCCATTAAGAAAAAATAACAAGCATGAGAATGGCAAATTAAATATAGAAATTGTAGAACATGATATAAAAGATGACAATGGTGATAATATAACTGAAATAGAAGATGAAAATACACAGGAGACATCTACTAATGAAGATACAATAATAGATGATCAAGTTATACAGACACCAAAAGAGGAGAAAAAAATGACATCTTTTAGCTCATCTAGTCCAGAATCATTTTCCAGTCCAGCAATGAATGAAACTAAAATAATAAGGGTTTCTTTCCTTGCTTATCCACGCGCTTATGTATATATAGATGGGATAAAGGTTGTAAATGGAGAATCTGATATAACCCCGTTATATAAGGATATTCAATCTGGCGAACATGATATAAGAATTATTGCAAATGATGATCCAAATAGAGAATGGGCAAGAAAGTTATATATTACAGAAGATTATAATCTTATAATAAGAAAAGGAGATTGGTAATTATGAACCATATTCGGTAAAGAAAAACTATGTAATTAAATACATAATATTGTGGTAGTAACTGGTGTTAGTTATAATGTTGGTCAATGCTATTTCACCTTGTCAAGTCGCTACAGAAGAATTACTGAAATGGATTAGTTGTTCAGAAGGTATATGATGGCAAACCTATTGGTGATCATTTGCTTTCTCAAATACCTTTAAGGTGTTTTGCTGATCTAGAATATGTTAGTACAATTGTTTTTTTGCTTCTGATGCCTCTTCTATGGTTAAAGGGCATTTTTTAGCTGTCGATGGAGGCTTTTGGCTAGATAGATAATATATAAGAATTATGCACTTTTCCAAAATTTTCTATTGACAATATATTATATATAGTCTAAAATATAAATTACATTGGGGGATTAGCTCAGTTGGGAGAGCGCTTGCATGGCATGCAAGAGGTCACGAGTTCGACTCTCGTATCCTCCACCATTTCTAATTATTTTTTCCTATCTTAAAATAATAGACTTTATATATTCAATTCTGGAGAATTTCTTGGTTTTGTTACGCATTTAATTAGCCTTCTTCCAACGATTACAAGCTCGTCTTTATTAACTGTATCACTCTGTAATATAAGTTTGTTTGCCACATTTACATAATCTTGCAGAATTTTACTCCTCTTTGTATAAGAACGCATTATTGCACGTTCAATGAAAACAGATATTTCATCTTTCTTAAATGGCTTAATTACATATTCTTCCACGCCTTTTTCTAATGCTTCTTGCATGTCATAAACATCATTGTAACCAGTAATCATAATAATTGGAACTAGAGGGTCTATGAGTTTTATATATTCTAATAGCTGAAAGCCATTCATATCAGGCATTTTTATATCAGTTATAACAATGTCAAATATCTCTCTTGATAATACTTTAAGTGCTTGAGAACCACTTTCAACAACAACAATTCTTTCAGCTTTATCTTCTAGCATCTCATAAAGCATGTCCCTAATAAATTTTTCATCATCAACAACCAGAATTGAGTTTATATTCACCTTATTTCTCCATTGTTTATTGGAAGGTATATATGAAAAGTTGTGCCTTTTTCTGACTTTGTATCGATATGAATTAATCCATTATTTTTCTGGATAATCCCGCTTGCCGCCGAAATGCCAATGCGAGATACTGTAGTTTGTTTTATCATAAAGAACGGTTCAAATATCTGATTTGCTGTTTCTTCATCTAATCCAAATCCACTATCCGAGATCGAAATAACGACATACGTATCTGCTTTATTATCAGAACTGCTCAGATGAGTACTTTTTGGTATACTACTCACATTAACAGATATAGTTACAGTTTCACCTTCGGGTGTTACTTCGATTGCATTTAAATATATATTTGCCAAAGCCCTACACATTTGATTGCTATCTACATAGACATCTGGTATATTATTTGGGATATTTATTTTAAGATTTATGTTTTTTCTATCTCCATTTCCATATAGTAAAATCATGTTCTCAATTAGATCGCTTATTTTTGTATTCGTAGGTTCACTACGTATAGACCTTGAATATGTAAGCAGGTTATGTGTAAGCTCAGTGACACGTTGTGAAGCCTCAAGTATCTTATTCGCATAATCAAAAGATTTTTCTTGATGTTTTAAACTAAGCCTAAGCATGTCACTATAGCCAACAACTGCACCCATAAGATTATTGATATTATGTGCAATACCTCCAGCGAGTGTCGTAATATTAGCCAACTTTTGTGATGCAAAAAGTTCTTTTTGATAAATCTGGTTTTGTTCATACATTGCCTTTATCTTTAGGTTTGTGCGTATTCTAGTTATGACCTCAAACGGTTTATATGGCTTAGTTATAAAGTCTATACTATCAGATTCCAATCTTCCAATTATTTCATCAATTTCACTTTTCGATGTAGCAAAAATAACAGGAATTTTAGATATTAGCTTATTTTGTTTAATTTCGCAAAATATCTCATGAATATTTGTATCAGGGATTACATCATCCAATAAGATAAGGTCAGTCATTTCTGATTCGACGATTTTATATATATCTCTGTAATTATCAGAATTTCTAACATCATATCCATTTTCTTTTAGTATATGAGATAATGATGATATATCTGTTGGTTTATCATCAATTATCAATATTTTAGGTGGATTATTCATATATTTCATCTCCCAAGATCGTAGTTAATTTAATTTCTCAATTTATTGATACGATAAACATAAGCCAATATCTCAGCTACAACTTTATATAACTCAGGAGGTATTTCTCTTTCTAGATCGATTTGCATTAATAATTCTACTAGATTTGGGTCTTCTTTAATTGGTATATTATTCTCTTTTGCTATCTGTATTATTTTTTCTGCTAATTTGCCTAATCCTTTGGATTTTACAACCGGTGCTGAGTTGATGTTGACATCATATTTTAACGATACCGCCTTTTGTGTTGTTTTTGTTGTATTTACGTATTTAATATATCTTTTCATTATACGTTTTTATCTATCAAATTTGTTGTATGATAATACAGAGGATTTTTAAGATTCTGTATTATGCATTCTAAAATATCTACATCATAACCAAGTTTGATAAAGCTATTTTCAAGCTCTGATGAAGTCTTTTTTATAAAATCATATACCTCATGGTTATCTGTTTTTATAAAACAATTTAGACTGTTATCGAATATATTTACTATAAATTCAATTTTACCAATTTTATATAAGTCAAATCTAATCGAAACATTAGAAGCTTTATTTTCGTCTTCATCATTTTCTGAATAAGAATAGCCAATTTCTGCAGTAGTTTCTTCTTCATCAAAAAATATTGGTAATGTAAATAATACATAAATAAGATCATCTTTGATTTCATAGTTATAACTTGCTAGTAATAACAAACTTCGTATCTGATTTACTAAATCTTCTTTTGATATATTATCTGTTATATGTATGAAAACTTTCTCTAATAAATTAGATAATTTCTTAATTTCGTCATCTACTAATAAAGTTTTGGAATTTTTAATGCCATCTATAATTTTTTTAAATTCGCTGATGGGATTATTGATAAATGATTTTCTATTATCTTTATATTCCTTACTTGCCAAACTATCTGATAATATTTGAAGAATTATCTTATCTTTATTTATATTTTTAATTAAAACACTTATCTCTTGTCCTTCTTCCATCATAAGGTCAGTATTGGCAACAACTCGTTGACCTTTGAGATCAACAACCATTTTTCCTCCACCAAGATACTCAAGTAGTTTAACTTTAATAATATCACCTTCATTAATTTTGAAGGTATTCTCATTATGTTTTACTCTATCGAAAGTTATATTATTTTTGGTATTCAATGACTTAATGTTCATTAATTATTACATAACCCCCTTTCAAGATGAAAGAGCTAGTATAAATCATCTTGAAAGGGGTTCGGAGGTGCTTTTTAAATTATATTACGCTATCATCTAGTTGCATGGCTTTCTTTTCGTGCTTTAATCAGATCGAGTATCAAATTTACCTCACCGACTGGGATATCACTTTTTTGTGCAATTGATATTGGGTCCATCCCTTTTTGAGCAAACTCTTGAACTTTATCATATTGTTTTGGAAATGTAATTTTACTTTCTATTTCATTTGTGTTCTCTTGTTTTAATTCTGGTGTATCATTTTCTTCATCTATTTCTATATGTTTCTGTTTTTTCTTCTTTGTTTCTTTGACATGTCCATTTTCTATTTCCTCTAAAATACCAGCAAAGATTGGATTTTCCTTGAATAACTTACGATTTTTTTTGATTAATCTAACTATCCTAAATGACTCCTTCATTTTGGCTAGCATATACAAAAGGGAAATTATAATTATGATGTCAAATACAATTTGCAAAAATCCATACCTATTATCACCAATTAAAGAACTGATAATTGGAATATCAAATGGCACATTTGAAGCCTTATTTAATTGCTCATTATCTGCCATTTCCTCTTTTAATACTGGTTTTTGCATATTGGCATAGCTAATAGTTTTTATTTGGGCTTCATTTGGATTTTGTGATAGTGTATCAACATCTTGGTCTGAAATTGGAACAACCTCAGGGTTAATCATAGTCTCAAATGGCAATGCATCTATAACTATCCTAGCTGGTGATTCAAGGGGAAATACATTAAAAGTTGCTGGGCTATCAAGGGAGACATTGATATTAATAGTGTCTTTATCGATTTTCTTAAGCTCGATTGAATTAACTAATCCATCACTTATCTTAAAGATATTTTTTGAAGTCCCGATCTCTGATTGTGGTATTGATATATTTAGATTATGTTCTTTATCATAGCTAGTTTTATATTGTGCAAGTTCATTAAGCTGAAACACGATCCTCGTTTTTTCTTTATCAGAATAGTATCTTACCTCCTTTATTTCCGAAGCTTGAATTGATGTTGAATAAAAAGCTATTAATATAGCAAATATGAATAGTAGCGATTCAAATTTTTTAGACATTTTAACCTCCATTGAGATCACTCTTTATTGATTGATAATGAGAATATCAATCAGCTTTCAGATCAATATAATGTTGTTCATCAAGATTTTGAACATTATCTTCTTTCCCAAATTTTTTGGATCTATCATAATTCCTATTTCTTTTGCCCTTATTTCGCTTATCTTTATTTTTATCATTTTTTGTGTTTATTTCTGTATATTCAGTTTTATTGGTTGTTTGAACTTGTTCTTCTTTGATTGCAGACTCTTTTTGTATAGCCATTGCAACCTGTTGTTTATGAATGTCTTCACGATGGTTTTCTATATTTTGTATTTTGGCTATATCGGTTATATTAAGGACTGTATTTCTTGCATTAATCGAATTTCCCATAAATATTTATACTACAAAAATGGTCTCTGAGAACCATAATTCTCTATTGTCTTGAAATCTGTATTAATGAACTTCAATCGAGAGTGCAAACGTAAAATTGCGCTGGAATGGAGTTGGCATACCCTTGATTCAGTTAGATTTATAGCCTTTCCTATCTCTTTCATAGTCATCTCTTCATAATAATAAAGCGAGATTACTAATTTTTCTTTTTCAGGCAATCGTTCTATTGCTTCACCAACAAGATTTTCTGTTTCTGTCATCAATGTTTGGTTTTCAGGATCTACGGAGTTACCATTAACACTATCGGAGCATATTTTGTCATCATCATAAAAAATATCATCTAACAAAGATATAGCCATTCTATTTACTTCTACTAACGTGCTTCGATACTGATCGAGTGTCATTCCTAGCATATTTGCTATATCTTCTTCATCAGGATTTTCATTTCCATTGCGTTCTAATTCTGCATAGGCTTTTTCTATCTTTCGGGCTTTATCTCTAATCGAATAAGGGACCCAATCCATAGAACGTATTTCATCTATGATTTCGCCTTTGATTCTATGTTGTGCATAGTTTTTGAAGCTTGCCCCCTTGGATGGATTATATCGGTCAATAGCATCCATTAGACCAATTATACCTGCATTAACCAGATCATCAGCATCTTGTGATGGATTGGCATAGATAGAGAGCCTTTGAGCAGTTGATTTTACATAGCTTAAGCAAGCGATGATTAATTGATCACGTATTGTTGATGATTTTTTTTCATTATATTCTTTCCAAAGTTCTTCAATCATTTTCTATATCCAATGCTTTTATTAAAGACTTTACTTATTTGACATATTATCATGACCATTATCAACCTCATTTTCTTTTATATCTTTATTGTCCAATAAGGAATTTTGTGAGTTTTTAAAAAATTTTTCAATAATACTGCCTAATAAATAGATGAGAATAGCAGAAACAATCAAACTCAAAGAAGCACGTATTAATATAATCTCAGGTCTAGCATCTATAACAAGCCCCGAAATCATGGCCAGTGCAAGTGCGCAAATGCTGATAATTATACTAATATCACGTTTAATTTGTCCCATTGATTAATACCTATCAAATAACGATTATAGACTATTCTCAAGGATTTTACTTGCTAAAGAATTGATACATTTTGTTGCAATTGCTTCTGGATATTTAAAGATTAAAGGTTCCTGTGAAGAAACAGAATCTGATACAGCTTTATCCATAAGTATATATCCCAAAAAATTGGCTTTTGCATTTATAAATTTTTTACCTGCAAGTATTATCCTTTCTCCGACTTCTATTGCCTGTTCTGGACTTTGCGCCATATTAACGATGATACCTAAGTCAGCATCTTTACGTTGAGATATTACTTTAATCATTGCATAGGCGTCAGTTATTGCTGTTGGTTCTGGGGTAGTAACAACAATTATCTTTTGTGCCGAAACTGCAAAATCCACTACATTATTGGAAATGCCTGCTGCGGTATCTATAAAAGTAAAGTCAAATATACTAGATGACCTTATCAACTCTCTTATCAAAATACTGCGGTCAATTTCGGATAAACTTGCCATTGGGATTCTTCCCGGACTTGCTGGAATTATTGTTAATCCTGCGGGACCTTTGACAAATATCTCTGATATTTTTTTCTCACCAGATACGACATGTTCAATGTTATATTTTGGTTTTAGCCTTAGTATTACATCGATATTGGCAAGTCCCAAATCTGCGTCGATAATTCCAACTTTTGCTTTTTGTATAGACATAGCTAATGCAAGGTTAGCTGTTATATTTGTTTTCCCAACTCCACCCTTGCCACTTGTAATTGCAATTGTTCTGGATATAGGCCTTTGCTCTTCTGAATTGGCATATTCATCATTTTGGCGTTTAAGGGCCATTGCCATCATCCGTAACATTGTTGCCTGATCATTTTGTATCATAGGAGTTACATTAACATAAAGATTTTATCTCTATGTTTCCCTTTTTGTTTATTTTAAAAAGCGTCTACGCGTAACAAATAGATCCACTAGATATTCTAAATCTGCTAATTTTATATCCTCTGGGACATTCTGACCAATTGTAAAATATGAGATCGGCTTTTTTATTTTTGAGCATACATTTAAAATCAATCCAAAGCTGGATGTTTCATCAAGTTTTGTAAATATATATTTTTGAACATAATCGGGGGCAAAAGACTCCAATATTGAATAAGCATCATTATCTTTTGTTGAGGCAGATACAAGTAAATGTATATCCGCTGGTTGTGATGCTTCTAAAAAATCCTCAATAGCCTTGATCTCTTTCATATTCAAATGGCTTCTGCCCGGAGTGTCAACCAAAATCACATCCATATCACTATAATCGTCAATACACTTCCACAATTGATCTGGGGTTAACGCCACTTTTAGGGGTATCGACATTATTTGTGCATAAGTTTTAAGCTGATCAACAGCAGCGATCCTGTATGCGTCAATCGTAATCAATCCAACACTTTTTTCTTTCTGAAAATGATATTGTGCTGCCAGTTTCGCTAATGTTGTTGTTTTTCCTACCCCTGTTGGTCCTATTAAAACAGTTACTTTTTTTGAAATATCCTTCTCATCTGAAATATCTAGGTATTCCTTAAAAAAATCTAGCAAATAGTTTCTAACACTAAGGTTTGAGTTATATTCATCATGATTAAGCATTGAAAGGATCTCATAAGCAAGATCATTATTTACCTGATTTCTAACAAGACACTCATGTAACATTTGTGATACTCTACTTTTACTTGATTTTGATCGTTGTTTTGATTCAGATAAAGCATCCCAGTCAACCTCTTTATTTTTAGTTTTTATTGATTCTTCTATAAATGAATTCATCACTTTTAATTTTTCATTATATTTATTATTTTCTCTATTAATACATTCGGTATTTTCTTCAATTTTATTAAGTCTTTTTGTAAAATTTTTTTCCGATTCTGAATTCATCTTATTTGGATATACTTTACCAGAATAAGTTTTTAAGGCTTCGTATAGAGATATTGGTTCTTTTAACTGTGTATTGTCTGATTCAGATATATGAATCTTATTTTTTATATTAGATATTTTAGATGAATTCTTCTCCAAATTAACAAAATTATGTATGTCAGAATGTTTTAGGTCATCATTTACAACCACATCTATCGATTTTTGCCTTGTATTACCGAATAAGTTATTTTTATCGTTATATATCTCTAAATCCTCATCAACAACCGCTATAATCTCGACTGTCTCTGATGATTTGCCACCTGTTATTTCATCTAATTTTCTAACATGCAGTATTTTGGCGTCAGGGCCCATCTCAGAAGTTGCTTTATCTATGGCTGATTTCAGATTATTTGCTCTATATCTATTTATTGTCATTTTATTCCCTCATGATATTAGCCTTTATTAAGAGCATATTTAATGGTCTCTATTTGCTCAACGTCAATATTAGATGGAACTTCGTTATATGCAATAACTGTGAGATTCGGCATAAATCTTTGAGTCATCTTCTTTAAATGCCGACGTATTGACGATGAGCAGAGTATTATTGGTTGAGTTTCAAGAATTGCATTATTTATGGCTTGTGCGATAGAATTTATGATGCCTTGTGTTGTTGCAAAGTCAAGGTTAAGATGTAATTGATCTTCGCTGATTGAATCTGTAATTGTTTCTTCTATCGATGGATCAATTGTAAATACCCTAAGCACTCCATCTCGTCCAATAAGAGGTTTGCATATATTTCTTCCAAGCGAATTTCGGACATATTCCGTTAAAATATCTATATCTTTGGTTATATTTACTTGTTCGGACAATGTTTCCAAAATACGAACCATATCTCTGATTGAGACCTGCTCTCTTAAAAGATTTAGGCATATTTTATGAACAACACCCATAGAAATAACATTTGGGATAAGTTCTTCAACAAGATTTGGATATGATTCTTTTATGTTATCTAATATATTTTTAAGTTCACTTCTGCCTAATAATTCGTCTGAATGGGTTTTTATAATCTCAGTAATATGAGTTATCAAGACAGTTTCAGGATCAACGATAGTATATCCAGCAAATTCAGCTTTTTCCTTTTGTGATTCGGCTATCCAATGTGCAACTAATCCAAAGACTGGTTCTTGTGCCTCTATACCTTCTATTTCTTCGGTTGCGGTTCCGGGATTCATGGCAAGGTAATGCCCCATCATAATTTTTCCTGTTGCCACACTTGATCCACGAATAATGATGCTATATTCCCCTGGTTTGAGCTGAATATTATCTCTTATTCTAATAGGAGGAATAATAAATCCCATATCCATTGCATATTGCCTTCGCATAAGTTTTATCCGTTCTAGCAAGTTGCCATCTTCATTTGGATCAACAAGTGGAATAAGTGTATGACTGATCTCAAGTTCCATAGGATCAATTTCCATCAATTTTTCAAGCTTTTCTTCCTCTATAGCTTCCTTTTCCTCATCTTTTTCAGACTCAGATATGTCTTTTTCTGCTGAAATAGGAATTTTTCGGTTTATATAGGCTATTCCACCGATTATTACTGATAACAGAAGGAAAGGTAATTTTGGCAACCCGGGTATAAGCCCCATAATAAACATAACCACAGCAGTTACAGCAAAAACTTTTGGGTGATTAAGAAATTGTGATGATACTTCCTTGCCAAAATTTTTATCAGAGGCAGCTCTACTGACAATAAATCCAGAAGCAGTAGAAATTATTAATGCTGGCAACTGACTCACTAACCCATCACCCACTGTTAATATTGCATATCTTGCACCTGCCTGCGCAATACCCAAATTATGCTGTAAAACCCCTATAATAAGACCTCCAATAACATTTATAACCATTATAATAATACCTACTATCGCATCACCTCTGACAAATTTGCTTGCTCCATCCATTGCACCATAAAAATCAGCCTCCCTTGAGATTATCTTTCGTCGTTCTCTTGCTTCGTCTTCTGTTATCAATCCTGCATTCATATCTGCATCTATACTCATCTGCTTACCGGGCATGGCATCTAAGGTGAATCTTGCAGCAACTTCTGCTATCCTTCCTGCACCTTTTGTAATGACTACAAATTGAATCACAACTAGTATTAAAAATACAATGAAGCCGACTACATAATTGCCACCGACAACAAATTTTCCAAAACTCTTTATCACTTGGCCAGCGGCAGTATCGCCTTCGTGTCCATGCAACAAAATTAGCCTTGTTGATGAGACATTCAAAGCCATTCTTGATAAAGTTGACACTAGAAGAACCGATGGAAAAGATGAAAAATCTAATGGACGAAGCGTATAAAGAGATATAAGAAGTATAATTAATGCAAATGCGATATTAAAAGAGAGCATAAAATCCAATATGATGGGAGGCAAAGGAATAATCATTGCCAACACGATGCCAACAATAGCAAGTGTCAAAACTATGTCGCTATGTCTTGATAGCTTGCTAAAAAATCCAGGTGTTACATTTTTATCATTCATTTTTATACTGCCCTATTGGATTTATAGATTCGTGCTAAAATTTCTGCAACAGCCCTGTAAAGTGATGTTGGTATTTCATGTCCTACATCAAGCTTAAATAACGATTGTGCCAAAGGTTTATCTTCTATTATAGGAACTTTATATTTCCTAGCAATTTCTTTTATTTTTTCTGCTATCAGATTTCTGCCTTTGGCACATATTTTTGGTGCTTGATCCTCATCTTTTTTATATTTCAAAGCTACTGCTAAATGTGTTGGGTTAGTAATTACAACATCAGCTTTGGGAACTTCCTGCATCATGCGTCTCATAGCCATTTCTCGTTGAATACTTCTGATCCTTGATCTGACCATCGGATCGCCTTCTGAACTTTTCATTTCCTCTTTTACTTCCTGTTTAGTCATTTTTAGACTACGTTCATACTCCCATCGTTGATAGGCATAATCAAAAGAGGCTATAATCAGCAATAGTATTGCAATGCGAAATCCCATCTTAAATACTAATCTAGTAACTTCGGAGACAGCAGTTGTAATTTGCATATCTGCCAAACTCAATACTTTTTCTTTTTCTCCATTTACTGTAATATATAAGACATAGGCAACTATAATGACTTTCATTAATGACTGAGCTAAATTGACAATCATCTTTTTTGACACAAATCTCTTGAATCCATTAATCGGGTTCATTCTATTCAGATCAGGCTTTAATGCCTCTGCGCTTATATGAAAACCTATCTGGACATAATTTATTAGTAAAGCAGAAATAACCATAGCTAATGAAAATGGAGCAAGAATCTTCCCAAACGTTATTATTGAACTAAAGCCATAATGCCATATATCTTCTGGATTTAGACTAGCAGGATTTATATTAGTAAATATATTCTCCATAAGGTTTTTCATCTGTGAATACATTGAAGGAAAGAGTAGTCTTAAGGCAGATAAACCGATAATAAACATAAAGGCAGAAACAAGTTCTGTGCTTTGTGCGACTTGCCCTTTTTTACGTGCCTCCTCACGCTTGCGAGGCGACGCCGATTCTGTGCGTTCATCTTGACTTGTATCTTCTGGCATCTATATTATTCCCTATCTTAATATAAACCAAATATTATCGCGCATTATAATTAATAATGATCGCATCACTTTTATAATCAATGGTAATGAAATTGCCAATCCTATTAATCCAACAGCTATCTGAATAGGAAAGCCGATTACAAATATATTCATTTGGGGCATTGTTCTAGTAATTATTGCCATTGACATCTTTGCAAGAAACAAAACACCCATAATGGGCAAAGCAAGTCTTAATCCAGTTGAGAAAACTCCGCTAAAGACTTTATTTAAATGACCTATAAATGATTCTGAAACTCCCCAAACACCCATCGGTATAACATCAAAACTCTTTGCAATAGCCATTAAAATATAGTGATGGCTAAAAGTTATGATGAATATTAGCATAGCAATAACTGTATATAATTCTGCGGTTATTGTTATGACTTCTCGGTTTGAGGTATCAAGTATATTAATCATGCCAAATCCAATATCGTTTCCAATGAATTGTCCAGCCATTTGTATTCCCGCAAAGGTTAATCTTGCTGTGAAGCCTATGGCGATGCCTAACATAATTTCACACACAACCGATATAGTAATTGATATTGTGTTTTGCATACTTTCTACATTGAAAGAATCAATTGTTCTGTATGGCACAGCTGCAAATGATATAACAAATCCGATAGCAAAGGAAAGCAATACCCTAATTCTTACTGGTATATTCATTGATCCAAAGAAAGGTGATGTAAGTAATATCGACCCAACACGAAAAAATATAAGGAAAAATGATATTATCTGACTACTTCCAATAGTGAATGTATCCATGATTTACATTGTTCCATAATTTGCTAGATTTGACAGCATTTGAATTGCGAATTTTACAATTATGTTTATCATCCATGATCCAAAGATAATTAATGTTAGAAATATTGCTACTATCTTAGGGATAAAGGCTAATGTCGCTTCATGTATTTGGCTTATTGATTGAAAAACTCCAACTATAAGCCCAACTATAAGCCCAACTAATAGAACAGGTGCAGAAGCGAAAAGAACAGTTAATAAGGCTTGTTTTATTATTTCATTGACAATTTCTATTGACATTTAATTAAACCCCATCACTAATGACCTTACGATGAGGTGCCAACCATCTGCAAGCACAAATAGCAATATTTTGAAAGGCAACGAGATCATCATTGGTGGCAACATCATCATACCCATAGACATCAAGATCGATGCGATCACCATATCAATAACAATAAATGGTATAAAGAGCATGAATCCCATCTTAAATGCAGTATTTAACTCACTTACGATAAAGGCAGGGACAAGAACATGGGTAGGTATATCATTACGATTTTTTGGTTTAACAGATTTAGACATCTGAATCATTAAAGCAAGGTCTTTTTCCTTTGTCTGCCTAAACATGAAATCACGTATTGGCACAGAGCCTCTATCAATGGCTTCTTTGTAGGATATTTTTCCTGACATATATGGGCTAAGGGCATTAGAATTGATATTATTCCATGTTGGAGCCATAATAAAGAATGTTAGAAATAGTGCTATCCCGATCAACACTTGATTTGGGGGAGTCTGTTGTATGGAAAGTGCTGATCGGATAAAAGATAGCACAACGATCACCCTTGTAAAGGATGTGAGCATAAGCAAAAAGGCAGGAGCCAATGACAGGGCAGTGAGGAGAAGTAATATTTGTATCCCTGTTGATAAATTAGCTTCGCCATTGCCTTTATCGCCTATCTCTATCTTTGGTAATGTAACTTTAACCTGAGAGTTTGCAGTTCCAACATCCATTATCATTATAAATATTATAGCTAATAGCAAGATTGTAACATATCGCATGAATTCTTTTCCTCATTCATACTAACTTTTATTAATAATTTTTTTCAGATGCTCAACAAAACTTTGATTATCATCGATAGATTTTTGATTATCCAAATCATTTAAAGATTCCGATGAATAAAATTCTTCTGCATTCATTTTAGATAACAAAGATATATTTGTGCTTGTTAAGCCTAGTAATAGTATTTCATTAGCAAATTTCAAGACACAGACAGATCGTTTATTGCCTAATGAATGATTATAAATTAATGATACTGACTGTTTTGTTTTATTATTGCTTTTATAGATTGGGAGTTTTTTTAATAAAAATACTGATCCTATGATTAATGCAAGCACAATAAGCAACGAAACAAACATACGAAGACTATCGCCAAATGATCCATAGCTTTCAGACTGAAGCTGATTTTCATAGTTGTATAACTCATTATCAGTTTGTTTTTTCTGTTGTGCAGATATAATGGCAGAAACCGATAAAAAAATTATCATAGTCGCTATGAAAACCAAGTATTTTCTTTTATTTCTCTTTTTTATATTCATTTTACCTCAGGCTTTTTAGTCTTTGTGCGGGTGTAACAATATCGGTTATCCTAATGCCGAAATTCTCATCAAAAACAACAACTTCACCTCTTGCAATAAGGTTATCATTTACAAGAAGATCAACTGGTTCCCCAATCAGCTTATCTAATTCTATTATTGAGCCGGGACCTAGTTGTATAAGGTCTTTTATAACAAGCTTGGTTCTCCCTAATTCAACAGAAACCTCCAAAGGAACATCAAGTAGAATATCTATATTCGTTCCTGAATAGTTCTTCATGATTGCAGAATCTACTTCATCTGATCCATTATCTAACTTTATATCTTGTTGATTTTCCGATATGGTTTCATCTTCTTTGGATTCTATGTTATCGGTATCTTGTTGAGAACTACTCTTTGCACCTTTGAGTATTGCATCGATTTCATCTTGATCCACTTCTAAATTCCCTCGCTTTTCTCTTCATTTTTATTATCAATTACCTGAACTGCCCTTCTCCCTTTTATCATACCGGGTTTCCCTAAGAATTTCTTTTTCCCCGCAATAAAAATAGAAACTTGATCTTTTTTGGCATTTTGTAATAAAACAATATCTCCCTTTTTTAGCTCAAGCAATTCCCCTAGTGTTACTGGACTAGGTTCATATCGAACGCTAACGGGTAAGTTTATTGATCTTACATGTACTTTCATCATATCTTTATATAGGTTCATTGCTTCATCATCGACGAGAGCTGGTGATTCTTCTTTCTTTAGATTTGCTAATGCTTGTTGTATAGTCAAAAATGGAAAACATAGACTCATTATACCGTTGACATTTTCCAATTTGACATCAAACAATATAAGTATTACTGGGTCTCCTGCTGTTGCTGCTTGTATAAATTGTGGATTGTTTTCTAATCGCTCTAATTTTATTTTTAGTTCCATGCTTCTTTGCCATGAATCCTGTAATATTGATAAGGCTTTTTCCATGACTTTTCTAATGATTGATTCCTCAACGACGGTAAGATTTCTATTGTATAGTTTTGGGTTGCCTGAACCTCCAAGTAATGTGTCAATTATTGGAAAAGCCAATGGCATGTTAATTTCAAAAATACCAACTCCTCTTAATGGCTTCATGCTAAACACACCAACACAGGTAGGGTCAAAAAGTGATGAAAGATATTCACCGTAGTTCATTTGCTCTATGTTTATACAATCAATATCGACCGTTGTTCTCATAGATATAGAAAAATACGAACTTAATGACTTTGCATAACTATTATGCAAAACATTTAAGGCTTTTATATGATCTTTCGACAGACGACTGGGCATTGAAAAATCATATACATCTATGTTACCTTTACGCTGTTTAGAAAAAATAGTTTTTTTTGATGTTGTCTCTTTATTCTGTATATTTGTATCAGAACTGATAGATGGAGCAACTTTTATAAGGGCATCTATTTCATCTTGAGAAAGAATAGGTTTTGGTGATGATTGGAGATTGATATTTTCTTCTTCATTCAAAATTCTTTCCTTATCTCCAGAATCATTATCATTCTTATTAGCCATTGCCTTTATCAGCGCATCTATTTCGTCCTGTGAAATGGAATTATCTTCCATGTTTTCTCTCTCCGATATATCATTAATCTACAATTTACTGCACTATAAATTCACTAAAATAGATATTTGGTAGATCTTCATTTGTCAATTCCAATTGTGCGATCATACTTTTTTTTATCTCATCAAGTAATAATGTTTTTCCTGATGGTGAAGTCAGCATTTCAATGTCTTTTGATGATAAAATAAGTATTAGCTGATGCTGGAGCTTAGATTTTGACTCATCAATTTGTTTTACAAGGTCTTTCGATCCAAGTTCCAGACAGACACCAACTTTTACAAATCTCCTCCCGTCTGTTCCAATAGGATTTGCAAGAACTGATCCTAATTCGTGTATGATAGTTTTGTTTTTTCCATGTTTTTTTGATTTATCCATATCAGATTTTGATTCTGATGTTTCACCTCCAGAGACCCCACCAGGGATAACATTTCCGCCTGAAATATTAAAGCGTGGATTTATAAACTTTGTTACCAGAAAAAAACCTACAAGCATTAATATTATCGGCACTATCATTGCCATATAAAGTTTTATTTTGGAATCTTTTTCGGTTTTTTCTTCTTTTGTCTCAACTAAATTTTCTTCTGCCATTTATATTCCTCATATAATTCGATTGTTTTTAGTCTAGCTGATGTTTTCTGCACCAACCCGATCAGTTAACCCATCAATAATATTATCAACCACAGTTTCTTTATCTTCTTGTATTGCCTCAACCGTTTTTGGACTGATTGATTTAATACCCATCAGTTCATCTACTGCTATTCGAAAATTATTAACATCAATTGGCTTCATAAAGTGCCTTTGTATATTAAGTTTATTAAGATTTTCATTAGAAACTTGTCCACTAAATGCAGATATAATTATTATAGACATTTCTGGAGAATTTTCTCTTATCTTTGTTAATACCTCAAATGGATCATTTTCAAATGAAGATATATCGAATATACCTAAATCAAAGTCCTTCTTTCTTAGCTTTGCCATAGCTTCTGCTTCTGTTTCACATGATTCAAAATCATAATTTTCATCTATGATAACGCTTTCTATAAATTGATGAGACCTTACTTCACCATCAAGTATCAATATTCTTTTTCGTTCTTGTGTTATTGGTTTGTGTTCGCTTTTAATTACAGACGAGATGACATTTGGAAGTTCCTGTATGTTGATGGGCTTAAAAAGAATGATTGATATGCCAAGATATTGAAGATCACGATGGAGATTTGCATCTCGTGATGTAATTAGGGCTATCATTGGTGGTTCAGCACCTTGGGCTATATCTAATCTTAATCTGAAATATTCCTTTAAGTTTTTTACAATATTAACACCATTATTATCATTGGATCGTAATGACAACAGAATAAGATCAGGTAATTCATTGGTTATATTTTTTATCGCCTCTGAGCCATTACTGACAGAATTCGTTTTATAACCACTGCTTTTAAGGGTATATTCAATCCCAAGCCTTGTATAGCTTATTTCATCAATAATTAAAATTTTTTTTTGTCTTAATGAATTCATGGGTATTAAATATGTTCCTGTATATAATATATAATGATAATATTTATCAGACTAATGAATTATATCGGCAAAAGAACTATCAAACTTTAGCATAATATAGACATTAATTACCTTTTTTGGATACTTTTTTCCTTATTATGAACTTTTTTTCTCTCAAATATCATGAAAACCGAAATTGACATTTAATCATTAAGTTACAAATAAGGCTAGATAAAATAAGGATTCTATAACAAAAGTCCATTGATGGCATATTACTTGCCTATAATGAATTGGTGATTGGTTGACATATTTTCAAAATAAACGAGGAGAAATATATGATTCCCGGTTTATATACAGCAGTCTCAGGCATGATGAATCAACAAACAATGCTGGAAGTAATTACCAATAATCTTGCAAATGTTAATACAGTTGGCTATAAGAAAAATGAACTTGATTTTAGCGGTTCATTTAACATATTGCCTGAGCAAGATGGCACTTACAGCGCACTTAATCTTGATAATGTTTCAGCTAGATTTATAACCGATTTTTCTGAAGGCGAAATACGCCAGACAAATAACTCATTAGACCTTGCATTAAGTGGAGATGGCTTCTTTGTTATTCAGCATCCTGAAGGCATAAGATACACCAGAAGTGGAAATTTTACATTAGATAATTCAGGAAGGCTTGTGACAATTGATGGACATCCTGTTTTAGGATCAAATGGTGCAATATATATTCAGGGCGAAAGCATAGATATAGATAGCAAAGGATATGTAATTGTTGATGGTAATCAAATTGATAAAATACGAATTATTGATTTTGCCAAACCCTATGAATTGATAAAGACAGGACATAACACTTTCAGTAATACGAATCAAGCTATATTAAACAGTAATGCGGTTGTCAGACAGGGTTATCTTGAAATGTCTAATGCCAATCCAATACATGAGATGGTCAAAATGATCGAAACAATGCGTATTTATGAATCATATCAAAAGACGATACAGCTATTTAATGAAACTCTTGAAAAATCAAACAACGAATTGGGAAAAATAAGTGCATAATGAGAAAAGGGAGGAATATTAATATATGATAAGGGCTTTATGGACATCTGCATCGGGCATGTTAGCACAACAGCTTAATACTGACGTTATAGCGAATAACTTAGCAAATGTTAATACTACTGGCTATAAGCGTAGTAGGGCGGACTTTCAAGACCTTTTATATCAAACAATCAGACCAGCGGGATCATCTAATACTTCTGGTTCACAAGTCCCTGTTGGTATTCAGGTTGGGCATGGAACAAGGGCAATTGCTATTCAAAAAATGTTCACACAAGGCGACTATGAAGAAACAGGAAATCCACTTGATATGGTAATTGAGGGTGATGGATTCTTTCAAATTATGATGCCCGATGGTGGTATTGCTTATACAAGGGCAGGATCATTTAAGCAGGACAGTCAAGGACGCATCGTAACTTCTGACGGCTTCATTATGAAAGATCAAATTGTTATCCCACAGGAAGCCCAAGATATTGCTATAACGTCAGATGGCACAATCCAAGCGTTAATGCCCGGAAAGACTGAACCTCAACAGCTAGGTGTTATTGAGCTTGCGAGATTTACTAATCCAGCAGGACTCAGTAGCGAAGGGAAAAATCTCTATTTTGCGACTGCCTCGTCAGGACAAGCAATCACAGGAACTCCGGGTATGGATGGCTTTGGGACTATTGTCCAGCGTTCCCTTGAGATGTCTAATGTTAAGGTCGTTGAGGAAATGGTTAATCTGATAGTAGCACAAAGGGCTTATGAAATTAATTCAAAGGCCATTCAAACTTCTGATGAAATGCTAGGAATAGCAAACAACTTGCGTAGGTAAAAACAATGTTTAGGAAATTCATATTAAGCATAATATTTTATCTAATAATTCTAGCTGTTATAACAAATGCTGATGAACATAATTCTATCACAATACCTGAAAACTCAATAGTTAATGGCAAGGAGATCTATCTTGGCGATATTGCCTCAATATCCACTACTGATGATGTTGAGAATAGAAAACTCAGTAGAGTTCATATACATCAGTCTGCAAAGCCCGGAGCAAGCATAACATTAAATATTAGTTATATCAAATCAAGGGTAAAACAACAGGGTATTTCGCCAGATTCGTTAATTTGGAATACTCCAAATAATATAACTATACAAACTAGCTCTAGAATTATATCATTTGAGGAAGTAAAAATTGCAGGTGAAAAATTTTTTAAGGATTTAGTAAACAAAAATGCGATAGTTACTGCCAGACCTACCTATGAAATAAGGCCTATCGTATTACCTGACGGTGATATCGACATAAAAGTTGATTCAGTTTCCAAATATCCTGTCAATGGCAATTTCCCTTTGAATTTTATCTTCTCAATCGATGGTCGTGAATGCGAAAGAAGGCTTATTCCATTCAAGGTAGAGGTAATAGATAATGTTGTTGTCTCTAAAAAGCAGATTGATTTAAATAGTATAATTAAAGAAGACGATCTTATGGTTACATCAAAGGATATTGGTTTATCTTCTGATGTGTTTTATAAAAAAGATGATATTATCGGTAAATATGCGAAAAAAAATATCTCGAAAGACGCTTTTATAACGTCAGATATGGTTATGCAAGTGCCTATAATAAAACAAGGTGATTTGATAACGATACTTGTGGAATCTACATCATTAAAAATAGCCACGCAAGGCAAAGCATTGGAAAATGGTATAAAAGATCAGGTCATTCGCATTATCAATATCTCATCACAAAAAGAGTTGAAGGCTCAAGTTGTTGATAAAAATACAGTCAGGATAAATCTATAGCGTTTTACTATGGAGGAAGAAATTGCGAAAAATTATCATTTTTTCTTTGTTATTACACGTTTTTTTTATTTCTATGCTATCCGCAGAAGAATTTGAGTTTGTTTCGCTTTTCTCTGATCATAAGGCACATAGAATCGGTGATATTGTTACAATAATTGTTGCAGAATCATCAAAGGCATCAAATAGCGATACTACTCAATCGAGCAAAAAATCTGGAACAAACGGAAGTCTCAACGAATTATTTGGGCTTGGAGTTAATAAACTACCATTAAAAATTGGCGTTGATGCAGATTCAGGTTATTCTGGTTCTGGAACTACAACACGTAGCGGAAGCATGGATGCAAGGATTTCTGTATCCGTAAAAGAGGTTCTTCCAAATGGGAACCTTTTGTTAGAAGGCACAAGAAACGTTACAATAAATGATGATTCTCAAACAATTACCATAAGTGGGGTAGTAAGACCCTATGACATCAGCGCAGATAATACGGTCTTATCTATATACATGGCTGATGCACAGATAAAATATAAAGGGAAAGGACCTTCATCAAGTTCACAAGGTCCGATAACCAAAGTATCAAAGATCTTACTTACACCATTTCATTTGGTTGCTGGACTTTTCCGAAAGATAATTTAATATGAAGAAAGTTTTTATAATTATTATTGTTTTTTTTGTTTCGTATAATGCAAGTGCTGATCTTATTCCGGGTGTTAGGATAAAAGATATTGCAAGGATACATGGGATATATGATCAACCGATTTATGGATACGGTCTTGTGATCGGATTAAATGGAACTGGTGATAGCAATAGCTCAATGTTTGCTGTTCAATCGGTGATCAATATGATGCAAAAATTTGGAATTGATGTTCCAAAAAGCCGTATAAGTGTAAAAAATGTCGCTGCGGTGATGGTAACTGCTGATCTGCCTTTTTTTGCGAGACCCGGAGGTAGGATTGACGTGCTTGTATCATCTATTGGAGATGCAAAAAGCCTAAGTGGAGGAACTTTACTTGCAACACCTTTGACATTACCCAATAATAAGGTATGCGCTTTGGCACAAGGCGCCATATCTGTCGGTGGATTCGTAACAGGAACATTAAGCGGAGAAAACAGCTTTCAGAAAAATCATCCTACTGTTGGTAGAGTTTCTGATGGTGGTTTGGTGCAATATGTTCCACCTATAACATATACAGATGGAAATAACTTTACTATTATGCTTAATGACCCTGATTTTACAACTGCCTCAAGGATGGCAACAGAAATAAACAAGCTTTTTGAGGGGATTGCACAAGCGACAGATGCTACGTCAATAAATATCAAAGTTCCAGAATCAGCCAAAAATGACCTTGTTGGCTTTATCTCTCAATTGGAAAACATATCAGTTGTGCCTGATAGCATTGCAGAAGTTGTTATCGACGAAAAAACAGGCACAATTGTTGTTGGTAAAGATGTCAGGATTTCACCAGTGGCAATCTCACATGGGAACTTAAGTATACAGGTTAAAACTACCGAAGAGGTATCTCAGCCTAATCCCTTATCTAGTGGTGAAACTGTTGTTACCAAAAAAGAAGAATTAGAAGTAAAAGAAGAAAATGCAAAAATGAAGGTTATAACTGGTGGTGCAACTATTGAGGAAGTTGTCAGGGCATTGAATTATATAGGCGTATCAACAAGAGATTTAATGATAATATTACAAACAATGAAAAAAGCAGGTGCGCTTCATGCGCGTCTAGTAAGTATTTAATTGGGGCATTATAATGGAAATCCATGAAATAAAACCTAATATAAATGATAATATTAAAGATAATATACAGGACAAAAAAATTCGTGAAATCTGCCAAGATTTCGAATCTGTATTTATATCATATCTATTAAAAAGCATGAGAAAAACCATACCTAATAGTAATTTCAGCGATGGTTCTTCTCGGGAAATTTATACATCCATGATGGATGAAGAGATGGCTCGTAATATTGCAAAGGGTTCTGGAATAGGTTTAGCTGATATTTTATTTCGTCAGTTTACAGAAAAAAAGTTCTAAAGTTATTTCCCTATTCTTACGATATAAGATGTAGACAAGGGATAACATTTATAATCATAATGATTTAGGATAAATAGTTGAGTTATTCGTTGTCGTATTAGGGGGATATAATCATGAGAATATTTGGAAATTATGACAACATTCAAAAAATAGATAAACCATATCTAAAGCAATCTCGGTTTATCGGTCAAAAACAAAATAACTTAGAAAGCTCAAATGTAAAGAAAACTGACGAAATTATTATTTCTCCGAAAGCAGCAGAATTGCAGAAATATGAAGAGGCAGTGAAATCTTTTCCCGAAATAAGAGAAGATAAAACTAAATCTATTAAAGATCAATTAGCATCTGGCAATTATAAGATAGATGGAAAATCTATAGCCCGAAGCATTATTGACCTAATCAGTTGAAATCAAGGCAGACTCCTAAGGCAAAATCGAGCTTTAATTGAGCATATTTATTGTAGGTATAATATACTTATAAAGATATTATTAATACCTTTTCTACGATGTAGTTCTGTCCCAAAAAAATGCACAAAATTAGAAAAGGTATTAAAGGTGAAAGGAAAGATGCGTTGCCTCCCCCACTCATCAATCTTTTCACCTTACTATATTTGCCTTTATGGAGGTAATAAATCTTGTCAGGAAAATCATTAAAAAATAAATCTTCTTATATATCGGAAGAAGAAATACTCCTAGAAAGCCTTTTAAGCGACCTTATTGACATACTTAATAAAGAACTCGATCAATATCGTATTCTGATAAATACACTTTTTGAGCAACGAAAACAGATAGCAAATGGCAATATAAGTTCCTTTGAAGAAATTAATAAACAACAAGGGACGCTTGTTCTAAAGATAAAGACGATTGAAGAGGCAAGAAAATCAATCATATCTCAGCTTTCCAATCATCTCAATATACCAATAGAAGACCTTACATTAATAAAAATTGCTAACCTAATTAGTGCGCCTTTTGATGAACAGCTTTCTTTTTTGAGTGATGAAATTATCGCCATAATAAAGTGTTTGGAAAACATCAGAGAAAGTAATGCCTACCTAATCAAACAGTCCTTACATTATGTAAATGGTGTATTAAGAATTTTTGCATCATCACATTCATCAAATATAAAATATTCTAATGATGGAAATATCGAACAATATCAAAATAAGGGAAAGTTAATCTCAAGTTGGGGATGATAACATAAAAGGAGTTTAATAACATGAGTCTTGTTGGAAGCCTTGATATCGGCAAAAGAGCAATGATGGTTCAGACACAAGCGCTTAAGGTAATTGGAGATAACATATCTAATGTTAGCACCCCGGGCTATTCAAGAAAGAGGCTTGAGCTAAAAAATACAATTCATTCTCAAGGTAATAATATAAGTCTTCTCGAAGTCCGTAGAATTAGAGACCAATTTATAGATAAACATATCAGAAAAGAAAATCAATCATTCGGTAGTTGGGAAATGAAATCCCAACTTTATAGTCAAATTGAAAGCATATTTTTAGAACCATCAGAAAGCGGTTTGAAATCTCTTTTGGGTGAATTCTGGAACAGCTGGGAAGACCTAGCTAATGATCCCGAAAACGTTACTTCACGAGGTATGGTTGTTCAGCGTGCAATGGCATTGTCACAAAGCCTAAACCGAATAGACTATCAGCTTAATGATACAAGAGAAACTACTGATGGTTATGTTGCTGAAAGACTAGAACAACTAAATGACAAGGCTAAACAAATAGCATATCTAAATTCTCAGATACAATTCATAGAGGCCTCTGGAAAGGAAGCAAGTGGGCTAAGAGATCATAGAGATCAGCTTATAGATCAGGTGTCTAAAATCATACATATAAAGACAATAGAACGTGATAACGGTTCTGTTACAATGTATATAGGCGGTAGAGCAATAGTAGAAGACGCTAAATTTAATCCCTTAAAAACAACCAAAATGTCTATTGATGGGATGATTGTAAACAATCTTAAATGGGCTGATGACGATGGAAAGGTAGATATTGAGGGTGGAGAAATCGCTGGACTTATAGAAATCAGAGATAAAATCATTCCAGACCTTGTGGATAAAATTAATAGGTTGGCTAAAACCATTATCAATTCTGTCAACGAACTGCATAAAACAGGATATGGACTTGATGGCACAACTGGTCTTAATTTTTTTGATGGGACAAATGCAAAAAATATTAAAGTTAATGATGACCCAATTAATGGTATAGCAAACGATATGAGACGTATTGCAGTGTCAGCAAATGGGGAAGCAGGTGATAACGAGATCGCCATTAAAATAGCAATGCTCTCCAATATAAAGGTTAATTCTAGTGGTGTGGAAGTTCCTGATAATGTTTCTGATCCTGATGCCATAAACATAAATAGTTACTATTCTGATATAATTAATTCACTTGGTATGGATACGCAACATGCCTCATTGATGCTTGATAGTTCACAAATGCTTATTACAAATTATGAGGAATACCGTGAAGCAGTGTCAGGGGTTTCCATTGATGAAGAGACAGCAGAATTGATAAGACTACAAAGAGCTTATGAATCATCAGCAAGATATATGTCAATAATTGACGAAATGATGCAAACATTAATAAATATAGGTAGATAGCTATGAGAATAACTGATAAAATAATACAGCAAAGGGTGATAGCAGGCTTAAAACAATCTGCACAAAAACTCTCTAAGACTCATAATCGTATTGCAACCGCAAAGAATTTATCGCGTCCTTCTGATGACCCAATTGGAAGTGCAAAATTGATGAGTCACTATAAGGAACTATATAAAGTCAGTCAAACGATAAGAAATTGTGAAAGCTCAATAAACCTTCTTTATTATAGCGATGCCATACTTGAAAAAGTTGGTGAACTTATATCTGAAACTAGAAATAAATCCGCCTCTATGGCCTCTGATACAGTAGATAGTGATGCACGAAAAACTGTTGGTAGTGAAATGGATATAATTATTGACCAGATGATGCACCTTGCAAACTCAACATTTTCAGGGAAACATATTTTTGCGGGACATAAGATCCTTCAAAATCCATATACAAAAGACGCATCTGGAAATATATCTTATCAGGGTGATCAAGGTGAAATAAAACAAAGGGTGGAACTTGGTAATCAAACTATGAAAATAAATACCATAGGTAGTGATGTTTTCGGTCAAGGAACTGGGATAGATGGGATATTTAAGATTTTTGCAGACTTAAAAGATGCTCTTAATTCTAATAATGTCATAGAAATAAATGCTTCATTATCACTATTAGATAATGAAATTAATAAAATTGCGATGTTTCGGGGCGAACTCGGTGTGAAGATTAATAGAATTCAAGCAAGCAAAGATGAAATGAAAATCTTAGAAATTTCACTTAAAAATAACATATCTAAGATTGAAGATGTTGACATGGCAGAAGAAGCAGGCAAATTTATAACTGATCAGGAGGCTTATCAAGCTGCATTGCAGGCAACATCTGCGATATTAAAACTTCCGAAATTAACTGATTATCTTTCCTGATTTATATGTTTAAGACTTTCTTAATCTTACCAATGAATATATCCGGTGTAAAAGGCTTTGCCATATAATCATTTACACCAGCCATTACAGCAGATAATACATGCTCTTTTTCCGAATTTGAGGTAATCATAATAATAGGGGTTTTTGATAGTGAGGGATTACTTCTAATAGATTTAGTGAAGTCAATACCAGTCATTCCGGGCATATTCCAATCAACTAATACTAGATTAACGCTTAATCCATTTATAAGTAACTTAAGTCCATCATCACAATTTTCTGCTTCTTCAATCTCGAAGCTTCCAATTGTCTCAAGTGAACTCTTGATTATTTTTCTCATGGTAGCTGAATCATCAATAATCATTATTTTCATTATTGTTTTCCTTCTTTGTCTATAAAATAACAAAAATTTCTACAAGTCTATTTTTGTATGTCAACTTGGTTTATTTTCAGTAAATTATTTGTTGATTCATTAAAATTATTAGTTTTCTTCAAAATTATAATTTCAACACGTCTATTCTTTGACATTCCGGAGTCAGTATCATTATCCGCAATGGGCTTGTATGGTCCATAACCTGCCGCAGAAAACCTCTCTGGGACTATACCAGTATTTTCGCTCAGATATTTAAGAACGTTAGTTGCTCTCATTGTAGATAATTCCCAATTTGATGGAAATTGGTATGTAGATATTGGTCTAATATCAGTATGCCCCTCAACGCGTATATTATTTGGCAAGTTTTTGATAAACATGCCAATTTGATTAAGAATTGGATATGCTTCCTCTTTTATTCTAGCGTCGGCAGAATCAAAATATACAGATGGTTCATGCTGTTTAAGCCTTATATGGAGACCTTCTTGACCCATTGAGGTTTCTAGGTATTCCGATAAATTTTGTTTTTCTATATATTTATCTATTTTCCCTTTAATCTCCAAGAAATCACCTTCTTCAATATTAAGTTTGGCACTACGTGGCAAATTTTCAACAGCAGTTGGTAATCCTGTCAGAACTCCTGACGAAGCCCCTCCGCCAAGAGCCATTTGTATAGATATTAGTGCATCTTGAAATTTTGCAGCATTTAAAGAAGAGAATGACACAATAAGGACAAAAAAGCATACCAATTGTGTCATAAGATCGCCATAGGTGAGTAGCCAATCGTCTCCACCGCCTTCTTCATTCTCTTCATTAAGCTTTCGCTTGCTCATATTCTAATGCCTTTTTACCTTTCTTATCTGATACTGATTCCCGCATAGATGGTGGCAGAAATGCCACTAACTTCTGTCTTATAAATCGTGGGCTAGCCTGAGCCTGAATCATTATCAGACCCTCAATGATTGCGTTTTTTACAAGCACTTCATCTGCTGTGCGAGTCTTGAGCTTTCCTGCAACTGGTGTAAAAAGTAAATTCGCCATAATAGAACCATAAAAAGTCGTTATTAAAGATACTGCCATCGATGGCCCTATAGTTGATGGGTCATTCATTGTCTTAAGCATCGCTATTAATCCGATAAGCGTGCCTATCATGCCAAAAGCCGGTGAATACTTTGCTAATGTAATAAATAATTCTTGCGCCCTTTTATGCCTGCTACTCATACAGTCAATCTCTGTCTCCAGAATATTTCTTATCTCTTCTGGGTCTGTGCCATCGATAATAAGTCTCATTCCAGTCCGAAGATAGTCATCTTTTACATTCTCGACTTCGCCTTCGAGACTTAATAATCCGTTTTGTCTTGCTTTTTCTGCATAGGAGATCAGCGAAAGTATTATTTCAGATGCACTAAATTCATTTATACGAATGACTTTAAGAGCAACCTTAAACATTTTCAAGACTTCTGGTAAGGGAAATGCCATCAATGTTGCAGCAAATGTTCCGCCAACAGTAATAAGCAATGATGGTATATTTATAAATGTCGTTATACTGCTTCCGATAAAAATACCAAAAAGTATACACGCTATACCAGTAAATATCCCTACAATTGTAGCAATATCCATATTATTTTATCCATTTGTCAGTGGGTTCTTTTCCAAAAGAACCCACATGTTATTTTTATAGTTATCTCTTTAAGTTAATCAATTCGCCAAGAATAGCATCACTTGTTGTAACAACCCTAGAATTTGCTTCAAAACCACGTTGTGCAATAATCATTTTTGTAAATTCATTGGCGAGGTCAACGTTTGAACCTTCAAGGGCATTTGATATAACGCTGGCTTGAATACCTGAACCAGCGATCCCGATAACAGGTGAACCAGAGTTCATTGAAACACTGTATAAATTTCCTCCAACTTTAACAAGCCCCGCTGGATTATAAAAATCTGCCAAGACAACTTGGGCAAGTCGCTGACTACTACCATTTGTAAATGTTCCAATTAATGTTCCTGTATCGTCAAATGTTATGTTATCAAGTGAACCTGCACCATGACCATCTCTAGCTGATGGGACTGGTGTAAATGCACCTGCAAATTGGGCTAACTGAGAAAGATCAAGAGCTATTCTTATTGGGCTTGATCCATTTTCAAGATTGTTTAATACTGCTGTCCCATCAGCAAAACCTCCCGGTCCTTCTATTATGAGGTTTGCAGTTGCACCTGTTTTAACTGTTCCATCAGTATTAAATACAAGCTGTTTAGAATATTGCGGGCCTGATGGGTCATTTATATAAATTTCATCATTTCCTGAAACACCGATAGACCATCTCCAGGTATTATTTAATAATGGATCCTTCTCAAAATTTAATATAACATTGTGTGTGCCACCTAAAGAGTCATAAACTAACATCGATGTCTGATAAGTTTCATCTGCTTTTGGATAGGTTAACATAGGTGAAAAGGGACCATTTGTTTGTGTCATTTCTGCAAAATCAATATCGACTGTTATATCATCTGTCCCGCCTGTTCCCCATCCACTACAAGTTATTGTAGCTCCAACTACATTATCAAATGAACCATCAGACTTGAAACTTATGTTTCCTGTTCCTGATACATCACCACTTGAGTCAGTAGCGTTCCATGTCCATATATCAAGCAAGGTTGGTGGACCAGCAGATGAATCCTGTGATTTTGTAAATGTTATATTAACATCATGGGCATTTCCTAGATAATCATATATTACTATATGTTTATCATAGGTTGTTGGAACTGTTGTTGTTCCAGTGGCATTAAGATTGCCTGAGAAAGATGCGTTTGCTGTATTCCCAATAAATGGGACCCTTCCGGTCCCGGCATCTGCATCAAGATTTCCCGTTAATGCCGCTGTGCTGGTTGCTCGTGCAGGAAACAAAGATTCTATTGGCAATCTTATATCTGTTATTCGTGTTGATGATAATATATTACCTGACGAATCTGCCATTCTGCCTTGAACTGCATAGCCCGTATTGGGATCTATCAGAGTTCCTGTTGCATCAACTGCAAAGCTACCATCGCGGGTATATAGGTTCTCTTCCCCATGACGTAGTATAAAAAAACCATCTCCTGCAATAGTAAGGTCGGTTGGATTGCCGGTAGTCTCAAGACTTCCTTGTGAAAATAAAGTATCTATACTATCGATAGTCGATCCACGACCAACTTGAAACGGATTCAATCCGCCTCTTGAATCAGTCGGTGGGGTTCCACCCTTCAGAGTCAAAGAGAGTGCGTCTGAAAATGACGCACGTGAAGCCTTATATGATGGTGTATTAATGTTTGCTATGTTATTACCTATTATATCTAACGAGGTTTGATGTGTTCTTATACCAGATAATCCTGAAATCAATGATCTGAGCATATAAATTATGCCTCCTTTTTAAAATCCCTTCTAGTCGAGAAGTGATCTATAAGGCTTCCTTTTACAAGGTCCAGCCTATAATATTATTGTGCTGTCTATATTTGTAAATACTTTATCCTTTTGTCTTTCTTTATCGACAGCAGTGATTACTGTTTTATTGCTAATATTCACTACTAAGGCAAGATCACGGAGTAGCATTAGCGACTCTTTTGATCCCTTTTTCTCTGCCATCTTTGTTGCATTGTTTATTTTATCGAGATCAGTTGCTGATATTGTTATATTCTGTTCTTTTAGACGTTCTTTGGCATGACCAGAAAATTTCACCTCCATTTCATTTTGTTTGTTTGCCAATACATCTGCAAAGCTAATAGTATTGCCTTGTTTTGTATTTTTATTTGCCTGTGACGGATTATCGATTATTATATTGTCGATCTTGTTTAACATAATTTCCTTTCACAGATTTATTGAACTCTTTTTATCGATGATAAGGCATTATTTGACCCATTGATTGAGACATAGACCTGATCATCTTCTATTGTTATACCTTCTACAATTCCGCTTGTTGTTTCTGTTGATACATTTTTGCCAATTAATGACAAGGCTTCTGTCCTTATCGATGCTTTCTGTATATCTATCAAGGACTTTATGTTTGTATTCATATCTTGCATTTGTTCAAGTGCCGAAAATTCTGCGGTTTGAGCTATAAATTGTTCGTTACTCATTGGCTTTGTTGGGTCTTGATAGCGTAATTGAGTAACAAGAAGCTGGAGAAAATCATTTTTGCCAAGTCTATTATTTGGCTTAGGTAAAGGTTTACCTGTATTGTTACTTGGTTGTAAGCTATTTACGATTTCGATGCCCATTTTCCCCTCCTTTCGCATCTATGTCAGAAAGTCAATCAGAGAATTATTATTTGTATATCTCATATATTGCTTTCTTAGGTTATTGTGATTTCCATTTTGTTCTTTCTCCCCACTATAATTTAATGAACCTGATGTCCATTTATTTTGATGAGAGGTATTTGGATTGTGAGAGTTATATTTTTGATTATCATAATCTAAGTTAATGTTAAATTCTGATATCTGTATATTTTGTTGTATAAGGCTTTTCTTTATATCAGGTATTTGTATTTCCAAAATTTCCTTTGCCATAAATCTAGTTACATTCATTTCTGCTGAAATGTTATTTTGATTTATAAACACTTTTAGCTTGATTTTGCCTAGATTTGGTGGATCAAGTTGAATCGTTATAGAATGTAATTTTTCTTCATTAGTGGACTTAACTAAGTTGATATATTCAGCTACTTTATTAGGTAATTCCACAATATTTGATGTTATATTGGTTTTCATTGTGATATTGTCTTTTACAAAACTGATCTCTTGATTTTGTGTCATCTGTTCGATATTGATTCGGTTAAATATATTATTTTGTTCTTTTGGTATCTCATTATTCTCAACTTCCTTTATATCACTTGGCGTATTTTTATATTGTATTTCTGCATTTTCAGATATAACAGTCTTTTGATCTTCTTGTGCTTGAATATTATTATATGGCATCCATTTTGATCCTTTATTATCTGGATTACCTGAATTTATGTTATTGGCATCTATTTTAACTTGTTTTTTTGTGAAATTATCTACGTTCATTATCTCTTCTGCTATATCATCAACTTTGGTTTTGATATTTGATTCTTGCGAAAACTCGATCTGATTATTTTTTTGAAAGATCATTTCAGGCTCTATTTTCACAATTTTTTGAGTTTCGTCTTTTATTAGTTCTGGCTTTATTTGATCAGTATCTTCATTTTTTTCAATAAATTTCATACTTGATATATTGTCAGAGTTTTCTAATCTTCTTGTTTCATCATTATTTAATTTTGTTATAGGTATATCTGTTTTAAGCATTTTTGCTGGCAATATTTCTACTTCATATTTGTTAATCTCATCATCTATTTGCTCATTTTTAGGTTTATCGAGCTTATCTATTGATATGCTTTTGTTTGTAGATGGCATATTTGGTAGTTCTAATTGAGAATTGCCTTCAATTATTTCTTTTGGTTGATAAGTAACATCCCTTGATGGTTCTATATTAATCGTTTGTATATTATCTTTAATACTAATTTGCTCTAATTCTGAATGCTCATCTTGTTTTATCTTTAATTCCAAGCTATCTGGATAATTGAGTTTCTGTGAAACTACTTTTAAATCTACATCTAATAATGTCAACCTATCTTGTTTAGGAGCAAGTTTTGTATCAATATTTCGTTGATTTGCCTTTATTTCTATTTCTAATGGCTTATAATTTATTGATTCATCTTTAGCAGAATTTTCCGTTTCTTTAGGTATTCCCATGATAATATTTGGGGTCTCTATTTTCATCTGTCCAACATTAAGGGCTTTATTTTCATGAATTTCTGTCTCTTTGATAATAATAGATTCATTATTGTTTCTGTAAGAAACCGAGTCCGATAAATTCAAATCATCATCGAAAGGTCTATTGCTTTCAATATTGTTTTCCTGTTTTAATCTCAGATTATCAATTAAATTTATTGATTCATCTTTAGCAGAATTTTCCGTTTCTTTGGCTGTTTCCATGATAATATTTGGGGTCTCTCTTTTCATCTGTCCAACATTAAGATCATTGTTATTAACAGAATCAAACTTATCAGAATACAATATTTCATTTTGCTTTATGATATTCCCTTGTTTTGTTATTTCATCTGTCTTTTTATCGATATTAATATTTTGAGCATTAAAAGCATCATGTCCGATACTGTCAGGTTCTATTATGTTTATATCCTCTGAAAAATCAGGAAATTTTGCTGACAAATTATTTATTTTTTTGATACTATCATTAGGTATTTCTATATCTGCTCCTGACTGATTTTTTGTAATGTTTGATAAATCTTCTGTTTCATACTCTTTCTGATGTTGAATAATTGGCATAATAATATTTGATCTTCTCATGTCATCTTCATTTTGAACTGGCATATTATTGAAATAAATAAGATTCTGACTAACATTACTTACTTTTTCATTGGATACTATCGCATCTCCTAAATCTTCTAGCAGATAGTCATCTTTTGGCATAGAGCTTTGATATATAACAGAACTAGGCTTTAATTCAACTGGTATATCAAATGATTCTACATTGGGTCTATCGATTGTCTCATTTTGTTTTGGATAATTCTTATCATTTATGATAGAGACAGTTTGTGAATGTTGAATAACATCATGTCGTATATTTGATATTTCCTCATTTATATTTTCATTTCTTTCTATAGTTTTCATTATTTGTATTGGTTGTTCTATATCGATATTATTATCCAACACTAGATCTTGTTCTTTAACCCGTATTGATTGTCCTATGTTTATATTCGGCATAAAAGCCCTATAAGTTAAGTTATTATCAATTATTTTTGTAATTCCTGTTTGTCTATTTTGTATGATATTTTCTGGTTCAATTCTTTGTGGATTATTTTGAAGCTTTATTTCATCTTGATTATCATGTGATATTGGTTCTGAATTAATAAATACTACTTTTTTGTGATCAATGGCTAGATTCCTAAGTATATCACCATCATTTCCTATATCTATCTCTGTTGCTTTTCCTTTTTTAATCTGAATGGAACTTTCTTCATCAACCGATAAGGCTTTATATTCATTTATAGATGTATCAATAGGATTATATAAGTCTTTTTGTATGATTAAATCTTGTTTTGATATAATCAAAAGTTCCTCTTGTTTCGGTTGAATTTCTGTATTTAATGTTGGTCTTGATGAAACATCCATCTGAGTTATGTTGGAGTATTGATTCTGCATAAAAGCTGTTTTTATATCAGTAAATAATTGATCTTTTATGGAAGGTTCAGTTAAATTTATGTCAATAATCGTTTTATCATCATTTATATTGATATTTTCAATTTTGGGTTTGTTTATTGGTTCATTCTGATCTGCCATATCTACTAAATATGAAACTTTCTCGTCAATTTTTTCTATATCATCATTATCAGCAATAGGATTAAATGTTTTCTGCATTATCGCATCTTGCCTTGATGGGATTATCGATTCATTTTGCTTTGGCTGATTTTCCATACTTGGATATATCATTTTTTCTTGAATTACAATATTATTTGTAAAAAATGACTCTATTTTTGCAGAAGATTTTATCAAATCATTGTTTTCATTAACTTCTATCTCATCATTGAATTTGCAGTTTTGCTCTAAAATTACCTGTTTTGGTATAAGTAATGACTGAACTGCTAGATTTTCTGACATGTCTGATTGAGTAACCACTAATTCTTTTTGATTTATTGTGTTTTTTTGAGATGATTTTAGTATTTCTTTGGGAGTAGATATTTTATCTGGTTGTGTGGATTGAATCACATTTATATCAGATTTAGCAGGAATAATGGTCTCTTTTTGAGAGCTTTTCGAATCCATATTTGCCATAGTATTCATAAAGAATGCTATTTCATCAGAAAAGTTGATATTTTTCTCCAAATTACCAACCAAACTCATTTTAGTATCATGACTCTGCAGTTCTGATGTTATAATGCTTTTATTTAAATATTGATTGAGAAAATTTTCCATTAGATTAATCATTGTAATTTTAGCCTTTATCCATGCTAACTAGCAGTTTGCTAACTTTTGCTGCATACGAAGGGTCTTTATCTGCAATTGCATTCATTAACTTCCCTGCGGTTCTTTCATTCATTTTTGATAATATCTTTTGTGTCAGGTTTGGCTCTAATTCACACATTACAGATGCTGCATTTTCCGCTTTCATTGCACTATATACTTTTGCCAATTGTTCATATTTGGTTTCTGATTCTTTCAAATCTTGGGGATCTTTCGTCTCTATTTTCTTTAATAATGCTTCTGTTTGTTTAGTATCGACTTCCTCAACATCATTTTCGGTGTTTTCCATAGATGTTTCATGATTTACTAAATCAGTCTTTTTCTGACCAATATCATCATTGTTTGCATTTTTGTCTAATGTAATATTTTTATTGGTATTATCATTCTTAACTTGTGTAGTATTTTCAGTAGTTTCTAATTGTTCTTTATTGCTTTTGAATGTCCCAGTAAAGAACATAGTAGCAACAATTGAAAGAATAAAGGCCAATATCCCTGAAACAATAATTAACTTCAATTTATTTATCCTTTCTTGAATATCTGTTAGTAGCCATTTCATCAAGTATTTTGTTTTCTTGGCTGATAAGAAATTGATTATATTCTTTAATCCTTTTATCTTGGGCTTTCTCTATTATTTTTTTTGCCATAGATGCTTCAATGACCTGTTGTCTTTTTGCAATTATTTTATCTTTTATGTCCATGATAGTATTTTTTTGCATAGCGAATTGATCTGACAAACCATCTAGATATGCTATATAAGTGCATGATTTTTCTTTATTTGTTTGTAATTTTTTTTGTATAAGGCGTTGAGATTCTTTAATGTCATTCAATTTTTCATTTTCTATCTGCTCTTTGTCCATTAGATTAGTAAGATCTATTTTTTGTTGTTCTTCAATAGATTTGCGATATTTCAATAGGGTCTTTAATCCATGATTAGGTTTATTCATAATTAGCTCAAAAGCCCTTCTAGTGATGATATTGTATCACCAAAGGGCGCCTTTTCCTCGATTTGCTGTCTTAAATAGTTATTAATTTTATCAATATGATTAAGTGCGTAATCTATCTTTATATTACTGCCTTTGGTATATGCACCAATATCAACAAGGTCTTTTGAATCATTGTAGATTGCGAGAGTTTCTTTCACTTTTCCAGACAATATTCTATGTCTTTGATCAGTAACTTCCGTCATTAGCCTGCTGATACTTTGGTTTATATCGATTGCAGGATAATGATTTCTTATTGCCAAATCTCTCGATAAAACAATATGTCCGTCAAGGATTGATCTAACAGTATCACCGATAGGATCGTTCAAATCATCCGCTTCGACTAATACTGTATATATACCTGTGATAGTGCCTTTATCTTTGGTTGTGCCTGCTCTTTCAAGCAATCTTGGTAATTTGGCAAATACAGAGGGAGTATATCCTTTAGTTGTTGGAGGTTCACCTATTGCCAGACCGATCTCTCTTTCTGCCATAGCATAACGAGTAATTGAATCCATCATTAACAAAACGTCTTTTCCTTGATCTCTGAAATATTCTGCAACTGCCATAGCAGTCGATGGAGCTAAAGACCGAAGTAGAGGAGGCTGATCCGAAGTTGCAACAACGATTACTGACCTTGCCAAACCTTCTTCCCCAAGATCTTTCTCTATAAAATCTCGGACTTCACGTCCACGCTCACCGACGAGTGCAATAACATTTACATCCGCAGATGTATTCCTTGCAACCATACCTAATAGCACGCTTTTTCCAACACCCGAACCGGCAAATATGCCAATTCTCTGACCTTTTCCACATGTTAGAAGACCATCGATAGCCCTTATCCCAGTAGCAAGTGGTTCACTGATACGCTTTCTCTCAAAGGGATTGGGCGGATCATTATGCACTGAATAGCTGTCGGAAAAAGTCATACATGGATCGATTCCTTTTGCTTCCAGATCGGCATTATCAATTGGCATTCCTAATGCGTCAACAGTCCTACCTAAAAGACAATTCCCTACACCGATTCTCAGTGTATAATTACTTGCCATAACCCTATCATTAGCTCTTATGCCATGGATCCGTCCCAATGGCATCAACAATGTTTCATCTTTTGTAAAACCAACTACCTCTGCCTTTATAGTGTCCTGTGATGTATAAATTGTGCATAGATCACCGATAGAAGCATTAATTCCAATTGCTCGAACAACTAGACCGACAACTTGCGTTACCTTTCCATATCGTTTTATTGCAGATGATTTATATATTGTTTGTGTAATATTTGCCAAATTCATGATAAATCTAATTTACCTATTTTAAGTATCAGCTTTTGACTGATATGAGTTAATTGCTTCAATTATCGAATCGAGCCTTGATTTGTAAGTCATGTCAAAAATATTTGTATCAGTTATTACTACACAATCACCTTGATTAAGATTCTCATCACTCTCTATAATCAAACTAATATTGGGGTTATAATTCACTAATCTTGTTAGCTCAATTAATTCATCTGCATTTCTCTCAAGAATTGCACAATCATTTGAGTTTGCCCTTAAAATCACTTTATTTTCGCTTTTTGCGGTTCTTATTGCTTCTTTAATCACATCAACAATAAGGTCATTATTTGTCTTTAATTCATTACAAACAAGCTTTTCTGCAATGGCAATAGTGAGTTCTATTATATCTTTTTCTGCGTTATTTATGATTTCATCTTTTATAATAGCTATTTCATTGATAGCATTATTAAATAAGTTTGTTAGTTTTATGGTTGTCTCTTTTAGTTCTTTCTCTGCTATTGTTTTTCCTTCTTCATAACCCGATTTATAAGCCTTCTTTTTTATCTCATCAGCCTCGAATTGAGCATTTGATATTAGGTTTTCTGCCTCGATCTGAGCTTGTTGTATTATTATAATTGCTTGCTCTTCTACGTTTGGTATTTTTGGTTCATCTTGACTTAGATAATTTTCTGTAATATCAGGTTCATCTCCAAATGAGTCAAATCTCATTGCTTCTATAGAATCAATTTTATTATTATTGTATTGTATCACCCTTTGCAATTTAGTCATTTATCACCATCTTTATCAGACAAAGACTTCTTGAACAGCATCTCTGACAATTTCAATAAGTCCGGCCTGAATCATCTCTTTTGCGGTAGCGAGTATTCTACCTTGTGCTGATTGGACATCCCTAAGGCGCACGGGAGGCATAGTCATCAAATCATCTTGTATTGATTGTCGTCTTCTTTCAGACATATTCTTAAATAGCTTAGTTTTTATCTCTTCAGTGCTTGCTTTCAGGGCCATTAACAGGTCGTTCTCATCTATTTCCTGTAATAGCTTTTGGATTCCGAGATCATTTATAAAAACTATGTCATCATACGTAAACATCAGATCGGAAATTTTTTCCGCAAGTTCAGGATCTCGTTTTGTAATAAATTCCATTATCTGTTTTTCTATATCAATATCTGCACGGTTTAGTATTCCTGCGGCTGTTTTTATACCTCCTGTATGTATTCGTTCATGTCCATGAGTCTTTTCTCTCAAAGAATTTTCTACTTGTGATAAAACTTCTGGTGAAACTGTCTTCATATTTGCTATTCTAACGATGACATCAGCCTGTAGTTCTGGTGATAAAGATGCCAATATTTGTGCTGCTCTTTGTTCTTTTACATGCGAAAGAACTAAGGCTATAGTTTGTGGATGTTCATCTCTTAGCATCTCTATAAGTGTATCATTTGTCCCTGATAGCATCATAAAAGTATCGAATGGTCTATTGCTTGTGTTTTCTCGGATACGGTCAATTGCATTCATTGCGTTTTCTGCACCGAGTGCTTTACTTAGAATTGCTGTTGCATAAGCCAGACCACCTTGACTTGATACGGAATTTGCGGAGATTTTTTCGTGGAATTCCTCTACGATTGCCTCTGCCACTTCTGATGGCAGACGATTCATTTTTGCTATCTCTCCTGCTAATTTCTCTACTTCCTCATTCTCCATCATCTTGAGTATTTTAGCGCTTGCTTCTGTCCCAAGAGCAATTAGAAGAGCAGCTGTTTTTTGCATCCCAGAAAGTCTCGAGATGATCTCTTTTGTATTTTCCATATTATTTTGCAATCCAATCCTTTATTGCCTGAACAACCATATCAGGGTCTTTTTCAAGAGTATTAATTATTTCTTGTTTGACCTTCTGCTGTGGAGACATTTCAAGTTTTGCTGGTTGTTCTACTTCCAATAGTTGTTGTTTGATTGTTTCTGGTTCTTCTTGTATTGATTGACTGAGCATAAAAGGTTGTTCTCTACCCATTTCTAGTTCACTAATCTTGCTTTCTTGACCACTTTTAAATAGTTTTCTAAGTAGGAAAATTAAAATGCCTGCAATTGCGACTGCTATTACTGCCTTTACTATCATTTTATGCAGTTTATCTGTTTTTATCGCCTTTTCAGCGTCTAGTAATTCTTGCTGTAATGATGTATCAAATGGTATATTTTTCACCTCGACCTCTGGGTCTCCACGTGTAATATCATAGCCAACTGCATTTTTTACAAGCTTTTTTATATCTTCTAATTCCTGTTGAGTCCATGAAACTAGCTTTCCATCAATGATTTTATCATCAACAACAACAGCTACAGACAATTTTTTTATCTTTCCCGGATGTTCTATTACCTTTTGAATTGTTTTGCTTAACTCATATTCAATGCTTGAATCTGATCCCTTATATTGACCTTGGCTACCTCTTACTTGTGGATTTGGTGTAATATTTGTTGATATTCCAGCGACACCTGATGGTGATGTCCCGCCTGTTGAACTATAATCTGTGGCTTTTTCTGATTTCACAACAACCTTATCTGGATCATAGGTCTCTGATGAAGTCTCTGTTGTATTTAAATCTATCTCTGTGGCGATCTGAACAGTAGATTTATTTTGTCCTAGGACCTTATCCAACATTCTTTGAACTTTTGTTTGTAACTCAGATTCCACCATTTGTTTATATTTTAACTGACTATCGCTTAAGAAGTTGTTTTGTCCGGGTGCTGATAGGACATTACCATGTGAGTCAATTACGGTGATATTATCTTTGTCTAAATTCTCAACCGAACTTGCGACTAGGTGAGTGATGCCATTTACCTGTGATTCATTAAGTCTTGCACCGGGTCGAAGCTTCAGAACTATCGATGCCTTTGCTGGTTGCTCTTGCTCTGTAAATACGCTTTCCTTTGGCAAAACTATATGAACTCGTGCAGAAGAAACTTCTTTTAATTGAGTGATTGTCCTTGTTAGCTCGACTTGTAAAGCCCGTTGATATTTTAATTTCTGAACAAAGTCCGTTGTCCCAAAATCTGTCTTGTCAAATCCCTCAAAACCAACAGTGCTACTTGCTTCTGGCAATCCTTTATTAGCAAGTCTCATACGAATATCATAAACCTGTGAAGATGGAACTAATATTGACCCACCACCATCAGATAGCTTGCTAGGGATTCCCGCACCCCTCAACTCATCCTGTATCGCTTGTGTATCTTCTGGTGATAGACCTGAGAAAAGAACAACATAGTCAGGCCTACCTGCCATTATAGCCAAAACAATAATCAACGCTGGTATAGCAGAAGCAATTAGCCCTATCGCCAGTTTTCTTCCAAAAGGCAATTGGCTCCATTTCGCTTTTCCTTGCTCTATCATTTCTTTTGGGCTTAACACCTATCTCCCCCAGCTCATAATATTAGCAATTAAACTTGCATTCTCATGACTTCCTCATAGGCTTGAAGTATTTTATTACGTATTTGTATCATCATACGAAATGAGACATCAGCCTTTTCCATAGCGATCATTGTTTGAACAACATCTTTACTATCACCTATAACAAGTTCATCTATCGCTTTATCTGCATCTTTTTGCATTGCATTGACTTTTTCGATAGATTCCATAAGTGTTTTAGAAAAAGAAGCCTGTCTTGTCTTATTTTCATCAGCTCTTTTTGACTGTGTATTTTTCAATTGATCCATTGAAAGAACTAGCTGATCAATTTTCATCTTCTTGCTCTCCTTACTTAGACAACTCCCAGGACTTTGTGATCATACTTTTAGCAGAATTAAAAGCATTTATGTTTGCTTCGTATGCTCGTGTTGCAGACATTATGTCTGCCATCTCCAAAACTGCATTTACATTGGGCATTAAGACATTTCCATTTATATCAGCATCAGGATGACCGGGGCGGTTCACCTGTCTATAAGGTGTTTGATCTTCTACAACTTCTACGACCCTTGCACCCCTTAATGTCCCCATTATTTGTGGAAATGGCTCATAAAAATTACCAATTGCTTCAAGAACAACTTGTTTCCTACGATATGGCTGACCATTTGCAGTTCTTGTTGAATCAATGTTAGCTAAGTTCTCAGAACATATATTCATTCGGTATCTTTGTGTTATGAGTCCTGTGCTACTTATATCCATTGCATTAAAAAAATCCATGATTTAATCCCCTTATATATTGCCAGTTATTCCAGCTTTTAATATACGGAGTTTGCTTGCTAATAGCTGAAGACATGTATTATGAAAAAGTGTATTTTGTGCCAGTTTAACTTGTTCTTGATCTATATCAACAGTGTTTAGATCAATTGAGGGTCTCTGATCGCTCAGATATGTTGAATATATACTTGTTGGTGGAGGAAGGGAGTTTATATCCATAGTGTCAGAATTATTAGATTTTGCATATAATACAAGCTGATCTTTGAATGTAATATCCATTGCCTTATAATTTGGGGTATTAATATTGGCGATATTATTTGCAATAACCTTGTGCCTCAAACCACTATAATATGTCCCTGCCGAAAGCAACCGCATTGTTTTATCAAAATACATTGTCCAAACCTCATTATTCGGAAAACAAAAAACCTATAAGCTCTGAAAATCTAAATGAAATATTAGCAAAAACAGTAAAAAGCAAGGAGTATGCCAATAAAGATAGAGACTATTTCAAAATCTAGCAGAAGCAGTTAAGCGAAATAGATATACTATTAGGTATAAAAGATTTCTTTTCAACTAACCATATATATTTTTTTTACATGATATAACTATCGGTTAGATTATACATATTCTTGAGGGAATTTTTTTCCTTTAGTAAGAAATATATACCCTGAATAGACATTTAACCTGAATCAAGTTAAAGTTTTATATCAACATACCGATATATAAAATATAAAAAATGATACAAAATACATAAAACATAGATGGTGTAATAGAAAAATGGAATCCAAATTATCTGATGAGGAACTTATAAGAAGAATAAAAAATGGTGATCAGGATTGCTTAGAGGCTCTTGTTAAAATACATCTGCCAAAAGTGCATAAAAGAGTTAACAATCTTGTGCCAGAATACGATGTTGATGATGTAACGCAAGATATATTTATAGGACTTATAGATTCGATATATAGCTTTGAGGAGAGATCAGCCTTTGCGACTTGGTTTCACAGATTAACAATGAACAAGGTCGCTGACTATCATCGCAAAACATTGAGAAGAAAAGATAATATAAATGACATATATACTCAGCGAACATTTAATCCATGGGAGGAGCTAGATAATGATCTTGTATTTGAAGAAATTTTAAAGGAAATACCAGGCAAATATAAGGAAATATTAATATTAAGATATAGCGAGGGCTTGTCTTTTGTTGAGATAGCCAATAAACTTGATTTAAGTTATGAAGCAACAAGGTCAAGATATAGACGTGCTATATTTATAGTCAGAAAAAAGATTAGAAATATAAACAAAAATGCGAATATAATCTATTAAGATATTGATTTATATTATATCTTACCTTTTACATTTCACCCATCACTCATCACGCATTATCCATTGACTACTAATGTAATTCGTAATAAAATTATTATATTATAAATATAAGTGTAAATATGACTAATAATAAAAGGAGTATGATTGGATGATGGATATTATTGTTAGTAAATATGGTGGAAGCTCAATTACATGTGCAGACGATTTTGAGAGAATAAAAAAAATAACAAGTGATGATTCAAAAAGAAAAGTTATTGTTGTTTCTGCTCCCGGCAAACGAGGTAAAGATGACATAAAAGTTACTGACATGCTCATAGAATTGGCAAGAACAAAAGATCAATCTTTGGCAAGTAAAATTATTGGTAGATATAAGGAAATCATGCCTGATAAATCTCTTGATGATATATCAAAATTACTAAATGAACGTATTGAGAGAGAACTAGATGGAGATGAATTCTTAGCATCGCTGAAGGCATTTGGGGAAGAGGCATGCGCTAGATTACTTGCGCGGTATCTTGATGCAGAATATATTGACCCAATAGAACTTTTCCTTGTTTCAGATGAATTCGATAATGCAAAAATACAGCCTGTATCAGAATCTATGATTGCAACAAGAATGGCAAATTTATCTCGGACATGCGTGGTGCCGGGTTTTTATGGATACACAAAAGATGGCTTAATCGCCACATTTGGTAGAAACGCATCTGACGTTACAGGGTCATATATCGCTGCTTCTCTTGATGCGGCCATGTATGAAGTTTTTACTGATACAGATGGGGTTCTTGCCGCAAGTCCTGCAATCATAGAAAATCCTCATAAGGTTCCAGAATTAACTTTTAGGGAAATGCGTGACCTTGCATATTCGGGATTTACAATTATGCACCCAGAAGCGATGGAGCATGTTGCGCGAAAGGGTGTATCAATACATATTCGAAATACTTTCAATTATCCTAATGATGGGACATATATACTTCAGGACAGGATTAGTGATACTGATAAGCCTGTTGTTGGTGTTGCGTATCAAGATGGTTTTTGTTCATTTAATATTGAGAGATTCGGGCTAAATGAAGAAGTTGGTATTGTCAGAAGGATCTTACAAGTATTTGAGGATGATAAGATCTCTGTTGAATTTATCCCTAGTGCAATAGATGACGTTTCCATTGTATTAAAAGAAAGCCAGCTAAAACGCGATAGTGTTGGAAAGATTGAGAGAAAGATCAGGATGATAACAGGATACGATGCAAATGTAGAATTTCAAGAGCGTCTTGGTTCTTTGGTCGTTGCTGGCAAGGGATTGAAAGGATATAGGGGCATTTCTGCGGAAATTCAATTGACATTAGCAAACGCAGGTGTAAATATTAAATTTATAACACAAGGCTCACAAGAAAGGTGCATAGTTTACGGGATCGATAGTTCAGATGGCACAAAGGCTGTCAAAGCTGTATATGAGAAATACTTGAGATGACTTTATTTCCCTAATTTCTCACGAAAGGTCTTTATTAAGGCAGGAACGATCTCCATTGCATCCCCGACTATCCCATAAGTAGCAATATTAAATATTGGTGCTTTCGGGTCTTTGTTGATGGCTATTATTGTTTCTGATGACTGCATCCCGACGATATGCTGTATACAGCCTGAAATCCCGCATGCGATATAAAGCTTCGGTTGGACGGTTTTACCCGTCTGACCGACCAAATGATATGATGGTATCCAATCTGCATCAACCGCAGCACGAGAAGCACCAACAGCACCGCCAAGCAAATCTGCTAGTTCCTTTAACATGCCAAAGTTTTCAGCTTTTCCAAGCCCGAATCCACCCGCAACGATTATCTTTGCTTCCTGAATATTTACTGCTGATTCTGTCTCTTGGACAATATCAATTATCTTCGTTAAAAGGTCATCAGCCTGAATAGAAATATCATCAACTTTGATAATCTCGCCTGTTCGAGATGTCTTCGGCTCAAGGCGTTTCATAACGTTTGGACGGATAGTTGCCATCTGAGGTCTGTGATTCGGTATAACAATCGTTGCCATGACGTTTCCGCCGAATGCTGGCTTTGTTTGTTCCAACAGGCGCTTTTCTTTGTCTATCGCAAGCTGGACACAATCTGCTGAAAGCCCGATCTGTAATCTTGTTGCGACTCTTGGGGCAAGGTCTCTGCCAAGTGTTGTTGCACCAAAAAGCATTATTTCGGGCTTGTATTTATCTATCAATGATACGATTGATTTTGTATATGCGTTGGTTTGATATTGCCTCAAAAGTGGATTATCTACAACATAAACTTTGTCTGCCCCATGATGAATCAACTGATTTGCCATCTCGTCAGTTTCACTTCCTAGTAAGACTGCCGAAAGAGGCACTCCTAATATATCAGCTAATTCCCGCCCTGCGCCAAGTAATTCCAGTGCGACATTCATCAAAACGCCGTTACGTTGTTCAGCAAATATCCAAAAACCTTTATATTCATTGAGATTTATATTCATAAGCTATTTCCACCAATGATGTTATTGCGATCTATATTACATGATTCTACATTCCATATTGAGATTGAACATTTTAGCCAAGTCTTACCATCTAATTGATTTGCTTTATCTTCTGTTTGAACACCCATTACTGATTCCTCAAATCAAGTTCTATTCTCTTAATCTAGCAAAAAGCATTTCTGCTATTTCCTCTGGTGTTTTAATTTCTTATTTATTTCGTAATTTTTTATAAGTTTCATCATGTTTGCCAATATCCAAAATATCAATACGCTGATGTAGATGATCTAGCAAATATATAATTCGATATTGCCCTGAATGAAGACTGAATTCGTTTCCGCCCTTTAGTCGGGAATGTTTTATGATATTAACATCTGAACATAACCACTCGATTTTATCAATAATGTCTTGTATAATCTCTTTTGGCAAACGCTCAAGCCTGCGTAGTGCCAAAGGCGATATTATAGCTTCCCATTTTTGCTTATCATTTTGCATTAATTCTTTGTTTGACTTCTGAAAGGCTCAATCCTTTGCCATCGGCTATTTCTTGTTTTGCTCTTTCAATACGTTTTTTTGCTTTTGATGTCAATATTTCATCAGCATATCTAACTGTGAAGCCCTGATCATTGATAAAAAAGGCATTAATCTCGCTAGGGATTTCCCCTTTGCGCTTATCAAGATAATGTATATAATCTTCTTCATAGAGGAATATAATATTGCCCTCATCATCAATACGCCAGCGAGATGATATTTCCTCACGAACAATTTGCCTGACCATATCTTGCAAATCCTGCAAAGTTATTTTTTCAATAGGTTTATCTAATGACTTAATCATCTAAATCACCCTCAAATTAGATTCTGTTCTCTCAACCTAGCAAAAAGCTTTTCCGCTATTTCCTCTGGAGTGCCTTCTAATATCTCGTTTTTGCCCTTTAATGATGGCGTAAATGTGCCAGTAACGACAGTGGCAGAGCCATTTTTGCCGATCCTTGTTGGATCAGCATCAATATCATCGGGAGTCCAGATGGGTATCTCAGCCTTCTTTGCTTTTAGAACGCCCTTTAATGATGGATGTCTTGGTTTATTTATCTCTCTGCCGACACTTACGACGACAGGCATCGGTGATTCCACGATCTCGGAATAGCCCTCTAACATTCTTTCAGCAATTATTTTTTTATCTGCTATCTCGATCTTCCTTGCATAAGTTATCTGTGGAACATCAAGCAATTCAGCGACACTGGGACCCACTTGCCCCGTATCGCTATCAACAGACTGCTTGCCGAATAACACAAGATCAAAATCACCTATCTTTTTTATGGCAGTAGCAAGTGTGTAGGATGTTGCAAGCGTATCTGCAAGGGCAAAACGCCTATCGCTGAGAAGTATCGCCCTATCTGCTCCCATCCCGATAGCATGACGAAGCGACTCCGCAACCTGCGGCGGTCCCATGCTGATAACAATAACCTCTCCGCCATACTTTTCTTTTATCTGCAATCCAGCCTCAATGGCGTTCTCGTCAAAGGGATTTATGATAAACGGCACACCTTCACGTATGAGAGAGTAAGTCTCTTTATCAAACTTCATCTGATCTGTATCTGAAACCTGTTTTATACATACAATTATGCGCATTTGATTTCCTTAGGACATTCACTATCTTCCAAGTTAATTAACGAATTTTTCCATGATCTTATCATTCCCCATTCGCTTTTCGTAGGCAAGGGTAAGCTTCTCAGTTGAGATATACTCAAATGATAGGTGATTTCCCGATATATGTCTTTTATATATTTTTGGACATAAACGGAATTTAAGTATTCTACAATTTCTCTTTCGTTCATATCAAATCCAGAACCAAAGTGATTATCTTTTTTTAATAAATGATAAATATCGCCCATCCAGGGATAGCATCTCTCATCTAAAGCACCTGCAACTTTTCCGTTTTCCCGAAAACCTAAACCAACAACGATATGAGGTCTTTCAAAATATCCTCTGAGTTTATTTATATCGGATTTTTTAATCCAATAGCCCGTCAGGTTATCATAGATGATTTTATTGCATTTAAGGTTTCGTCCATTTAAAAGCGGGAGATAATCTTCCTGCTGAATAGGTATATCTTTTTCTATATAAGAGCTATTTTTAATCTCAGGTGTTCGGGGAGATACCCTAATATCGTAAATATCACCCAATTGATAAGAGCAAGCATTCTCTAATGCCTGAGTATAATTCGTCTCAAACTTAATTACTTCACCATTCCAAAGAGTATTAGATTTTATCACACAAATTTCATTATCACGATATTCCAAAAGCTCTAAATATGAAGTTATTTTATCAGATTTATGAAAATCTAAAACTACTGAGGAAACATCAGCTTCAGGCTTAAACGCATTAGGTCCTAGATATATTATTCTTGTTATACCATTTTGATATAAAAACGTCCTTAATTTCCTAAAATCATCAAGGATCATAAACGTTGCAGGAACAACAAAGATTAATCTTCCTTCAGGCTTTAATAGCTTGATAGACTTCTCTATAAACGCCCCATAGACATTATATTTTCCAAACCAAGTTTCATAAAGGTTTTTATATTGCCGTTTTGTATCGTTATTTACCTTTATTGTATAATGATCAGAAAGGCTTGGGATCCCGTATGGCGGATTACCTATAATTAGATCAAATGATATTTCTGATCGCCATAGAAGATAATCAGCATTGACTAATTCAATATTGTCATCAACGACTAATTTATCTAAATAACCGATAACATCCTGATTGATTTCTATGCCGAATATCTTGGCTTGCCCAAAGAAATCAGGTCGTTTCCTCTTTATTCCAAATATAAACTGTGCTAATCCGCAAGCAGGCTCTAATATAGCAATATCCTTCTTATTTTCATATTGCTTAAAATCAATCAACCCAACCATGAAGTCAACAACATTTTCAGGAGTGAAAAACATACCATAGTCTTTTTTCTTATCCTTGAGGTTGTCGTTTACTATATTTTGATGGGCTTCATAATTCACAGATTAGACTCCACTATTTTAACACATGCCCGGCAATAACAGAACGCTGTATTTCAGATGTTCCCTCTACGATCTCAAATAGTTTTGATTCACGCATGTATCTTTCAACGGAATACTCACGAACCAAGCCATATCCGCCATGTATCTGAACCGCTTCTGCAGTTACCATAGAGCAAGTTTCTGATGCAAATAGCTTCGCCATTGCAGCTATTTTCCCGAAAGGTATATTTTGATCTCTCATCCATGCCGCTTTTAGAGCAAGGAGTTCGGATGCTTCAATTTGAGTTGCCATATCAGCAAGTTTATGCTGTATTGCCTGAAAGGTTGATATTGGCTGACCAAACTGGATCCTCTCTTTTGCATATTTGATCGCTTTCTCAAGAGCTGCTTTTGCTAGTCCAATCGCGCCGACAGCCATACCGATTCTGCCTATATCAAGGGTTTCCATTGCAATACGAAACCCTCTATTTTCCTGACCAAGTAGGTTTTCAGCAGGGACTCGGCAATCCTGAAAGAATAGCGCACAATTGGGTAATGCGTGGAAACACATCTTTTCTTCTTGCTTACCAAATGTAAATCCCGGAGTCCCCTTTTCAACAATAAATGATGTCATGCCTCTTGCGCCACGATCGAGATTTGTCTTGAATGTTACAACATATATCTCTGCTTCGTCTGCATTGGTAATAAACATCTTGGAACCATTCAAAACATATTCATTACCGTCTTTTACTGCTGTTGCGATACCGCTTGCAGCATCCGATCCTGCGCTTGGTTCTGTAAGAGCAAACGCCCCAATCTTTTCTCCTTTGGCTAGCGGAACAAGGTATTTCTGTTTTTGTTCTTCTGTGCCAAACATATATATAGGATAAATGCAGAGTATATTAGCACCAAATATTGCGCCTGTTGTGCTACAAGCCTTTGCAATCTCTTCTCCGACTAATGCCCATGTTACAAAATCAGCACCAAGTCCACCATATTCCTCAGGTATACAGACCCCGCTTAGGTCATATTTGGCTAATAGCTCTATATTCTCTTTTGGAAAGACTCCTTTCGCATCGACTTCGTCAGCCTTTGGGGAAAGTTCTGCATCACATATTTCTTTTGCAGCATCAATAATCGTCTTTTGGTCTTCTGTTAATTCGAAATTCATATTAGATAGACACTCAACTGTTTGATCGTCTGAGAGATTTGAGACATTAATCAGCAATCAAATAATTATTCTGTGTCTTCCTCCCTCCTTCTATTAAATATCGTTTCAAGAGCTTTTTCAGCCGCTTTTTGTTCTGCTTCTTTTTTATTTCTACCTATTCCTTTACCATAAGATTCGCCTGAAAGTATAACCTCTATTTCAAAGCGCTTATCATGATCAGGTCCTGTCTGATTTATAACTTTATAAACAGGCGGTTTCTGAAAGCTTGCCTGCCAATATTCTTGAAGGGCTGATTTGTAATCCCTTTTCATCTCGTCTTTATCAAGTTCTTGAATCTCTTCCGAAAATATCTTAAAAATAAAATTTCTTACCGATTCCAAACCACCATCAAGATATATTGCTGCGATTAATGCTTCCAAAGCATTTGCCAAATTTGATGACTTTTCTTTGCCTCCTGTTAAGATTTCACCTGCACCAAATCTTATAAACTCTCCCAGACCAATCTCTTTGGCACATGAAGTCAATATTGATTGGCTTACGATAACAGCCTTTAGCTTAGACAACTGACCTTCTGTATAGTTAGGAAATTCCTCATATAGCAAAGAACTAATTACAAATTCAAGGACAGCATCGCCCAAAAATTCCATTCTTTCATTACACAAAGAGTATATATCATTGTTCGATATCGCAGACTTGTGAGTCAGTGCTTGGTCCAAGAGCTTTATATCCTTAAAAACATAATTGATCTTATATTCTAAAGCATAAAGCTCCCTAAATCGTTCATTATCAATGATAATTTCTTCTAACAATTCAGAAGGAGCTTTATAATCACTGTCCGTATCTGGTTTTAGTCCACCATTGGTTTTGGTGACTTCATAAGACATTACAAAATTCCTATTATTCCTTTTTTATTCTTGATTATGTGTTAAACCTAAATATAAAATAAATAACTTTGATATGTAATGAGCCTTGAAAACCTCCCTTTATCGAAAGGAGACTTAAAGGGATTTTCTAGCAAAGTCTATTAAAATGACAATTTCATGGCTTAGGTTAATTTCACATCAGAAATTAAGTGGTATTTTTTGTTTCTAATCTGTGTATTTTTTGATAATTAGTGTGGCATTATGCCCACCAAAGCCAAACGCATTAGTAAGAACAGAATTGACAACTGCTTTCCTTGCAACATTCGGAATACAGTCGATATCACATTCAGGGTCTGGATACTCATAATTTATGGTTGGTGGCATTATATCATCATATATAGCCATTGTTGATGCTATAAACTCCACTGCGCCTGCTGCGCCAAGAAGATGACCCGTCATGGACTTTGTAGAGCTGATAGGTAGAGATTTGATGTATTCACCAAAGACCAATTTTAATGCAGACACTTCTGCCGCATCGCCCAGAACCGTTGAGGGGCTATGTGCATTAACATAGCTGATATCTTCGGGCTTTAATTTCGCATCTTTGATGGCGAATAACATCGATTTTGCCGCAGAATCTCCCTCTGGTAAGGGGGCAGTTGTTTGATAACCGTCGCTAGTCATGCCATATCCAATAACTTCGGCATAGATCCTTGCACCTCGTTCAATGGCATGTTCCAAAGATTCCAGAATAACTATTCCAGCGCCTTCTCCCATAACAAAACCATCTCTCTCTTTATCAAATGGTCTGCTGGCATGTTCTGGATCATCATTTCGAACAGACATCGCCTTCATCGAGCAAAATCCTGCAAAAGAAAGAGGAGTAATGGCAGCCTCAGTTCCACCAGCAATCATTACTTCCGCATCGCCACGTTGGATTATCTTAAAGGCTTCTCCTATACAATGATTTCCTGTTGCACATGCTGTAACAATGCAGGAATTTGGACCTCTAATGCCAAGATATATGGCAATCTGTCCCGAAGACATATTAGCAATTTCAAGAGTAACAAAATATGGGCTTACACGTCCCGGACCTTTTTCTAGCAGATTTTTATGCTGTTCCTCAATTACAGCAATACCACCTATACCTGATCCTACCAAAACGCCAATACTATATGGGTCCTCTTTAGAAATATCCAATTTTGCATCATCTCTTGCCATTAAGGCGGATGCAAGAGCATACTGAATAAATTTGGCTGTTTTTAGCTTGCTTATATCCTTTTTGGTTAAAAAAGGAGCTGGATCAAAGTCTTTGACTTGTGCTGAAATCTTACAATCAAATCCTTCGGTATCAAAGTAAGTTAACTTGGAAACTCCACATTTACCAGAACATAGAGATTTCCAAAATATTTCTTTATCATTCCCGATCGGCGTGATTGCACCCATACCGGTAACAACTACACGTCGCATCAATTCTTTTACTCCAACTAATGACCAAAGATTAAAGATTGAAGATTAATCATATTTTTATATCTTCAATCTTAAATCTTTCAATCTTAATTATTAAGCCTGATGTGCATTGAGATATTCCATAACGTCCCTAACTGTCTTGATTTTCTCTGCGTCTTCATCTGGTATCTCGATGTCGAAAGCCTCTTCGAAAGCCATTACCAATTCAACTGTATCCAAAGAATCTGCCCCCATATCATCTATAAAAGAGGCGTCTGGAGTTATTTGATCTTCGTCCACACCAAGTTGTTCCATTATTATTTCTTTAACACGTTCTTCTGAAATCATATCCTAAATTACCTCCTGATTACTTGTTATTTATGACTTAATTACATTACCATTCCGCCATCAATCTGTAATACCTGACCTGTGATGTATCTTGCGGAATCAGATACAAGGAATGTGACAGCATCTGCTACATCTTCGGGATAGCCTATACATCCAAGAGGAATAAGCTCGAGGATTTTCTCTTTTTCCTTTTCGGGTAAAACCTCAGTCATCTTGGTTTGTATAAAGCCTGGGGCAACAGCATTAACATTAATATTTCGTCGTCCTAGTTCCTTTGCTGCTGATTTTGTTAAACCGATAACACCAGCTTTGGATGCAGAATAATTTGCTTGACCGACATTACCGATTAAACCCATTACAGATGCAATGTTTACGATCTTGCCATTTTTCTGCTTCATCATGATCTTTGCCGCACATTTTGTGCAGTTAAATGTGCCTTTTAAATTTACTGACAAAACACTATCCCAATCAGATTCATTCATCCTTACCAAAAGAGCATCTCTGGTAATTCCAGCGTTATTCACTAGAATATCAACTTTGCCAAACTGCTCCATCACCTTATCAAACATGGATTCAACGGATGCCATATTCGTAACATTAACCTCAACAGGAAACGCATCTATGCCTTCACCACGCAACTCATCAACAGTAGCAGATACATCAGCTATTGCAAGATCGCTTATAACAACAGTTGCGCCCTTTTGTCCTAGCTTCTTGGCAATTGATTTTCCTATGCCCCTTGCCGAACCTGTTATAACAGCAACTTTTCCCTTTAATTCCATATCCACCTCTCCAAAATAAGCTTATATAATACTTTCACCATTAAAAATTTTTGCCTTTGGATATATCTTACGGATAAGCCCAGAAATAACTTTACCAGGTCCAAACTCAATAAACGTAGTTATTTCATCATCAACCATCTTTCTTATTGATTTTTCCCAATAAATAGGATTAGATAACTGGATTGCAAGATTCTGCCTGATTATTTCTGGATCACCAATATAATCGCCAGTAACATTGGCAACAAAAGGAATATTAGGTCTTAAGAAAGATATGCTTTTTAGAACTTCATTCAATCCAGATTCTGCTGGTTTCATTAATGGAGAATGAAAAGCACCACTTACATCCAAAGGAACACACATTTTAGCCCCTGATTCTTTGGCTAGTTCTCCTGCTTTTTTTATTGCTTTTTTTTCACCAGATATAACTACCTGTCCTGGAGCATTATAATTTGCAGGATGGACAATTCCAATAGAACTAGCTTCTTCACAGATAGACTTGATTTTATTTTCATCCAAGCCGATTATTGCCATCATTGTTCCGGGATTGATCTGTGAGGCCTTTGCCATTAAACGTCCTCGCTCTTTTACAAGACGAAGAGCATCAGCAAAACTCAACGATCCACATGCCACAAGTGCGGAATATTCACCAACGCTTAATCCTGCACAAACAGAAACCTCAAATGGATGTAGTTCAGGAATATCAAGATCGCCTGATGTAATAATTCCATACATCGCAACACTGCAAGTAACGATAGCAGGCTGAGTAACTTCCGTAGCCCCCAAATCTTCATTAGTTCCATCACAGCATAACGATTCAATATCTATTCCCAAAACATCGTTTGCTTCTTGAAAGACTCTTTTGCCTGCTGGATATTCTCTTAATTTCAGACCCATACCAGCATATTGGGAGCCTTGACCTGCAAATACCGCACTAATTTTATTCATCTTCTATAACTTTATAACAACACCAGCCCAAGTTAATCCGCTTCCAAAAGATACAATAAGAACTAAACTCCCTGGACCGATTCTTCCCTCTTTAATTGCCTCATCCAAAGCGACAGCCATTGTAACAGATGAGGTATTACCATATTTTTCTATATTCACAAACATCTTTTCATCAGGGATGCACATAAGTTCTGCAATGGCATCAATCATGCGCTTATTTGCTTGATGTGGAATACACAAGTCTATATCATCAAGGGTTAGATTAGCCTTCTCAAGAGCCTTTGCACCCGCTTCTGCCATAGCCTTTACACCAAGCTTAAAAAGCTCTTTCCCTCGCATTTTTATATAGTGCATACCCTTATCAATTGTTTCATGAGAAGCTGGATTTCTTGAACCACCGCCAGGGATACCAAGTAGTTCATAATCAGAATATTCCCCATCAGCAGCAAGAAAATATGAAATAATCCCTTTATTTTCACTTGTTCTCCGAAGTATCGCCGCTCCTGAGGCATCACCAAATAGAACACAAGTGCTTCTATCCGTCCAATCGGTTATTTTTGTCAATGTCTCTGCTGCTACGACAAGTACAGTTTCATATGTTCCGCATTTTATAAACTGATCAGCAATAACAAGTCCATAGGGGAAACCAGAACAACCGACAGATATATCAAAAGCTGGACATTTAGGGGCCTTTATCCCTTTTTGGATAAAACAAGCAGTGGATGGGAAAAACATATCTGGGGTAACTGTTGGGACAATGATTAAATCTATTGCTGATGACTCTATTCCAGCATCTTCTAATGCCCTCAATGATGCTTGTATTCCAAGATCAGAGCTTGCAGTATCTTTATCAGCTATCCTGCGCTCTACCATACCAGTTCGTCTTTGTATCCATTCATCACTGGTATCAACCATTTTTTCTAGATCGTGATTTGTAAGAACTCTCTCAGGTGCATAAGAACCTGTTCCTATTATTGCCGAATTCCAAAGCTTCATTATTGAATTACCCGTTTTCGTCCTCGTCTTTATAAGTTTTTAATGACTGAATGTCTAGATTTTGATTCATTACTTTAAGGCTTTCTTGAATAGTTGCATTTACATTATAGGCAACAAATTCGGATGCGATTCTTATTGCACTATTTATTGCCTTTGCAGTTGATTTACCATGCCCTATTATGCACGCCCCATTTATTCCAAGAATTGGCGCACCGCCATATAACTCATAATTAAGTTTTTCTGAAAACGCCTTATATGCCTTTTTTGATAATAACAGACCCAATTTTGCTATATAGCTCTTCTTAAATTCACCTTTTATGATGCTAAAAAACATTATTGATGCACCTTCTGCAAACTTCAGGATCGCATTCCCGACGAATCCATCACAGACGACAACATCGGCATTTCCATTTACAATATCAGAACCTTCAACATTACCGATAAAATTCAATGAGGATTGTTCCAAAAGCGGAAAGGCTTTTAATGTAAAGGCACTACCCTTAGTTTTTTCTTCACCAACACTTAGCAAACCTACTCTTGGATTATCTTTCCCCAATATTTTCCTAGAGTAAATATCTCCCATCAGGGCAAACTCTACTAAATGTATCGGCATACAACTACCAGCATTTGCGCCAACATCAAGAAGGACCGTAGCATCTTTTATATTAGGGATTATTGAGGCAAGTGATGGGCGAGATACGCCTTTGAGTTTGCCAAGTATAGAACGGGAAACAGCAAGTGCAGCAGCTGTATTACCAGCAGTAACCATAGCATCAGCATCACCTGATTTCATTAGGCGTGCAGATACATGCATAGAGGAATCTCTTTTTTTCCTTACTGCCTCAGCAGGAGGTTCATCCATAAGTATATACTGAGAAGAAGGAATTACCTGTATTTTGGCTTTTCCTAGATTATGCTTGACTAGTTGTCCCTCTATTATATCCTGTGGACCAACCAGCAAAACTTCTAATGAGTAATTTTTGGCAGCCATTATAGCCCCTTCTACAATAGCATCAGGGGCTTTATCACCGCCCATAGCATCAACAGCAATTCGCATATTTAATTTATAATAATTGATTTGTAAAACATGATAAGTTTAAAATAAACCATCATTACGCTTCACGTTTTATGTTAATTATTCGCCTGTCTTTATTTCAATAACCTGTCGTCCCTTATAATAACCACAACTGGGACAAGCTATATGTGGTAATTTCATTTCCTCGCATCTCGGGCATTTACCAATAGACTTAGCTTTTAATGCCTGATGCGCTCTACGCATTCCACCTTGCGATTTTGATATTCTGCGTTTTGGGTTTGCCAATGACTACACCTCCAATTTCTCCTTTATATCGAGTAATTTTGTAAGAACTGCAAGTTTTGATTCGCCAAGATCCTTAAATTCATGACAGTCACATTTTTTTATATTGAGATTTTGACCACATTGCAAACACAATCCCTTGCAATCCTCAGCACATAAAATTATCATAGGGATTTCTAAAAGTATACTTTCCCGTAATTCGTCTGTAATATCTATATATTCATCGGTATAATAACCGATGCCTATATCATCAATCTGATCATCAACAAATTTTGGTAAAGGTAAATATTGAACCTCTGTGCCAGCTTTTATCTTTATTGGAACTCTTACAAGGCATCTGCTACATTCCATCTCTGCATCTACTGTCATAACTGCTTTTACATAAATTTTTGTAGTTTGTCTATAAAATCTTAAATTAACAGAGACATTGCCTGTAAAATATACACCGTCAAATTCCAAAATTAATTCTTCTGGAACAATATCCAAATCCAAAAAACTTGAACCTTCATCAATCGTGTCAAGCATTATTCTTAGCATTTTGACACCCCATAGCTTAATAAGGTAAATACCTTACCTATAATATTGGGATTCACCCAACAAGCCGTTTTTAAGTATAACACTGATAGATTTATTTGTCTAGCGAAAAATATTATTAGTTCGATAGCTTGAACTCTTTATGTATTGATTCGATTGCACGTTCTATATCATTTTCATCTACAATACAGGATAATTTTATCTCAGATGTGCTGATCATTTGTATATTGATGTTATTGTTTGCCAAAGCTTGAAACATTCTCGCAGCAACTCCAGCATGGCTTCTCATACCTACACCGACAATAGATACTTTTGCGATATTCTCATCTGCTAATACCTCGGTTCCTCCTATTTCATTACAAACTTTTTCTGCTATTTTTAGTGCTTCTTGAAGGTCTGTTTTTGAAACTGTCCATGAGATAGTAGCTTTTCCATCTTTTCCAATGCTCTGAACTATCATATCAACGTTAATTTCTGCAATTCCGATCTCGTTAAATATCTTGAATGCAGTGCCGGGTTGGTCTGGCACTCCGAATATCGTGATTTTAGCTTGATTCTTGTCGTGTGTGACTCCTCTGATTACAACATCCTCCATACTTTCTACCTCTTTAGTGACCAATGTGCCGGGGTTATCATTAAAACTTGATAAAACATACAACCGCACGTCATATTTTTTAGCAAACTCCACCGCTCTGGAATGCAAAACCTTCGCCCCTGAACTTGCCATCTCTAACATTTCATCATGTGATATTATGTCAAGTTTTTTTGCATCAGGAACTATTCTTGGATCGGCAGTATAAACTCCATCGACATCTGTGTATATTTCACAAACATCTGCACCTAATCCTGCTGCTAACGCAACTGCTGATGTATCAGATCCGCCTCTGTCCAAAGTAGTTATCGCATCATCCTCTGTAGCACCCTGAAATCCTGCAACAATAACAATATTACTTTTGCCCAATTCTTCTTTTATTCGGTTGGTATCTATGCTTAATATTCTAGCTTTTGTATGTTTGTTTGTTGTTAAAATTCCTGCTTGTGAACCCGTAAAAGAAATCGCATTATGACCTTTTGCACAAATAGCCATTGCCAAAAGTGCGATAGATCTTTGTTCGCCAGTAGCAAGCAAAACATCCATCTCTCTTGCCTTTGGAGTTTCACATATACTTTTGGCTAGCTTGATTAATTCATCAGTCATACCAGCAGGCGCAGAAACAACAACCACGACCTGATTGCCTTTTTCCTTTGCTTTGATAACACGTTCAGCCACAAACTTGATCCTCTCGGAGTTTGCTACTGATGTGCCACCATATTTTTGAACTACTAGCGCCAAGTTAAGATTAATCTCCTTCCATTATCATCGAGGAACAGGCTTTCAAACCTGTCCCATTTTTCATTGTCTAGGAAATTATATTTTTTGTATTAATTTAAGAAGGCCTTTCACTTCATTCAGGGTGACACAAAATGTCTTTCTGAGCGTAGCGAAGAATCTTTTTTATAACAAAAAGCTAATTCTCTTTGATCTCTACCCAGCAAGTGCTGAGCTTTCCTGCATATTGGACTGATGAAAGACCACCAGTCATTGCTTCTTTTATCCCTGATTCACTATAGATAGCATAAGATTTTCTATTATAAGTCACCGCAACTTCAATATGATCGGGTATTATTTCAAGATAAACTCCGCCTTTATATTTTCCTTCCGCCGATTTCTTACAATTGGCCTCCATTTTACGAATTTATAATATTATTCTATTTCTAGCCAAATGCCATCATAACTACAGCTAATATTCTAGCAAAAACTAGCTAATTGCACAACTCAAAAAATTATTGTAGTCAAATTTTCATTAATTTTATCAAATATTCAAGAAGTCTGTATCCCTCATCAAATAAAAGCGAACTAGCACTTGCAGAAGATTCGCTATATTTCTCTATTCCATCAGCTTTAATTTTCGTTCCGCATACTGCAAATGGCACAAATCCATGAACATGCGTTTTGACAGAAATCGGGGTAAGATGATCAGGAAGAACTAGAATCATATAATCTTCTTTTATTTCTTCAATACCATCAAGAATAGTTCCCACAACCTTACTATCAAAGTCTTTAATTGCCTGAATTTTTGAATCTATATCGCCAGCGTGTGATGCTTCATCAGGAGCTTCCACATGAACCCAAACAAAATCCTTATTTTCAAGAGATTTTAGGGCATATTCAGCCTTACCAATATAATTTGTATCGAGGTAACCTGTTGCTCCGGGGACATCAATAATGTCTAATCCTGCATAAAACCCGATACCTTTAATAAGATCAACTGCTGATATAACGGAACCATTAAGCCCAAACTTTTCTGCAAAAGTAGGCATAACAGGAGTTTTACCTTGTCCCCAAGGCCATATCATATTGCCCGGTCTTTTACCGTTTGCAATACGTTTCTTATTTATAGGATGATCTTCTAATATTAATCTTGATTTTGCCATAAGGTCTCTAATAATATCTTCTCCATCGCCAGATGGGAGATAATCTTTATATTCCTTTTCTGTTATATCATGGGGTGGGGTGCATTTCAGCGATTCAGAACCGTTTGTATGAACAAGCAAATGACGATAACTTACGCCAGAATGAAAGACAATATTATCTCCACTGAGTTTATCATTTAGAAAATCTATTAATTCTTTTGCCTCTTCTGATGTTATATGTCCAGCGCTATAATCAATCATAACGCCATCTTGGACACAAACAATATTGCATCTATAAGCAATGTCATCGAGTTTTAGCTTTATTCCCATACTTCCAGCTTCAAGAGGTCCTCTGCCTGTATAATAAATTTTTGGATCATATCCAACTGCTGACAAATTAGCGACATCACTTCCGGGCGGAAGGGTATCAGGTATTGTTTTTACCATACCTGACATGCCTTTTTTGGCTATTAGATCCATATTTGGTGTATCTGCAAACTCAAGAGGTGTTTTGTTATCAAGTTCTGGTATGGGATAATCAGCCATCCCATCACCGATAAGAACAATATATTTCATATTTTCAGTATATCCTTTTTTAATCAAATATTATAAACCTAATAGCTCAACAATTGCTTTTTCTGTTGCGGGAATAGAAGAAGGTTTTTCTGAGCATGCGATAGCGCGATCAGGGTCTTTAAGCCCATGTCCAGTAACTACACAAACTATACTGTCGCCTTTTTTGAAAAATCCTTGTTTATTTAGCTTTATAACACCTGCGACTGATGCCGCAGATGCAGGCTCAACGAAAACGCCTTCTAATCTTGCAAGCATTTTATATGCCTCAAGTATTTCATCATCAGTTACCACATCGATGAGTCCGCCTGACTCATCTCTTGCAGATTCAGCAGATCTCCAGCTTGCAGGATTACCGATCTTTATGGCTGTTGCGATTGTGTGGGGATCTTTAATTATTCTTTTTTCAACTATCGGAGCGGAACCAGACGCCTGAAATCCGATCATTTTCGGCAGATTATTTATAATACCAGCTTCATGATATTCTTTATATCCCTTCCAGTATGCGGTAATATTGCCTGCATTGCCAACAGGTATCGCATGATAATCGGGTGCTTTACAAAGGACATCGCATATCTCGTAAGCCCCTGATTTCTGACCTTCAATTCGATAAGGATTTAAAGAGTTTACAAGCGTAATTGGATATTTATCTGTGATAGTCCTGACCATCTCCAAAGCGTCATCAAAATTGCCTTGAACAGACACGACTTTTGCACCGTGCATGAGTGCTTGGGAGAGTTTGCCCAAAGCTATATTTCCTTCGGGTATAAGCACAATACAACTTATTCCTGCCCTAGCGGAATATGCAGCAGCTGATGCTGATGTATTACCTGTTGACGCACACATAACAGCTTTCGAGCCTTCCTCAACAGCTTTTGAGATCGCCATTGTCATTCCACGGTCCTTAAATGAGCCTGTTGGATTCATACCCTCGTATTTCAGATAAATTTCCATGCCTCCACCGATATTTTTGCCCAAATTATCCGCTTTAATCAACGGTGTATTGCCCTCATGTAAAGTTATAATCGGTGTTTTATCTGTAACTGGTAAATAATCACGATATTTATTTATTATGCCTTTCCATTCCATTTATCTGTGTCCTTTCAATTATATCATCTATACGCCCTTGGTCTTAATTTGACTTTCATAATATTTACAGACTTTTCTTCATCATTGATCTCATAAAAAACCCGATAATCTTCAATTCGTATTCTCCAGTCATTTTTATATCCTGTAAGCTTACGACAGCTACGTGGTCTTGGATTTTCAGCTAAAGCCTTTAGATGTGATACTATGTGATGAAAATCTTTTATAGGAATTCTTTTGAGATCGTGTTCAACGGATGATTCCAAACGAATTTTATACACTGGGATTATACTCCTTGAGGAAGTCATCCAAATCTTTGAATTCTAATGTTTTTTTTCTCATTTCCGCCAATTCCTTTATGTCCTCAATATCCTCAAGAATATCCAAAATCTCCTGATATTCATCAATATCAATTATAACAGCAACCGGCTTTCCACCTCGCATTATAAAATCATGTTTTTTTTCAACTGCATTTTCCATATCTATTTCTCCAGCAATATTTGACTTTTTTATTTGACACTAAATTCTCTCCATACATCAGAAACTGCGGGAAGCGGATTCTGCCATAGCCAAGAGACATTTAGCCAAAAGCCATTTATAATTTCTGAGTGATATATGCCATCTTCATTGGGCAAAATGGTATGATAGTGCCTATCATTGCCAAGACGATAGAATTCGGCTTGCTCACGAATGGGATCGATCAGCCAATACTCAAGCACGCTACCGGATTCGTATTCAAAATATTTCTCACCACGATCACGCATCATGCTTTCAGGAGAAACTATCTCAACAACCATATCAGCAGGACCATCAATAAATGTGTCTTTTATTCGATCAAGATTCTCATTAGACACAAAAATTATATCAGGCTCTCTTCCTGTTATGAGTTTCATCTGGAAAGGTGCTATTATTACCTCGCCCAATTCACTTAATTCAACGTATTGGTCAATTAATATTAACAAAAACTTGGCAAGATTTTGATGCCTTATTGATGGCAATGATTTTATAATTATCTCCCCGCTAACCCATTCCGCCGAAGTATCCTCGTCAAGCCAATCAAGAAATTCCTCGTAACTAACTTTTCCTTCTGGTATAGTTTTTTTATTTGATGTTACAATATCAGGAAATGCCATTCTCATATGTTCATCAACTCCGTTTTAATGCAACTTCATAATGAAAGGTCTCCCTCAAAGGCATACACCCAATAGCTAAGCAAAATCTCAGATTTGCTGTCTTTAGCAATTATTTATTCGGGAGTTTTCATTAAGATAAAGGCAGTAGCAAGTGCCGCAATTATTGTAATAAACATTATTGCTTTGGGAAAACATCCAGATCGCTTCTGTAATTTTTCCCCATCATTTAGCCACCAAATCTTTGTTCCGTCTTTAACTTTTATACTATCTATTCGAAATGTAAAAATATATTCATTCACTGTATCTTCAATTTGCAGTGGTAGTAAAACCTGAATAATTTTTCCCAAATATAAATTTGCATTAGCTCTTACCTGATCAATAGTCAATATATTTAAATGAGGATTAGCTTTCCCGCCTAATGCCTTTATCTTTTCATCTAATATTTGTATTTCCTCAATAATCCTAGGAGGATGAAGCCCCTCAACAAAGAACAGTGGTGATATATACCAATCGACATTGGAAGTGCTTATCTGACTAATTTTGTCAGATGGAATGATTGTGTCTTCAATAAAAGAATTTTTGACAACCACACTAGGAGATTGTGAGTTATTGCGTTCATTATATTTTGTTCCAGAATGTATTACCTTGCAACTTTTTCCAGAAGTATCAACGTATGCGGTTTCATCCCACATAATTTTTACGGAGTGATTAGTCTTATTTGTGAGTGAAAATGAAATATTGTTTGTGCCAACGAACCAAACAATATCAATCATACCATCACTAAAACGGTATTTATCAGTTCCTTTTTCAGACACCTTTGCTATACTTGATTCACCATATCTATTCTTTGCATCTATAGGTCTTTCAACTTCGATGAGAACAACATCAAATATGACATCATTATCAGAGAAAACACGAAATTCATCAACCATCCCTGGACTTTTATCTTTTGTATCTGTTTTGGCATAAACGTTAAATGGAAATATTGCCATCACAATCAATATAAGAATCACCCCTGCTGAAAATCTTACCATTTTCCCCTCCCTTAGATTTTTATATTCCATTTAGCATTAGCTTTTCCCTCATCTCATCAAGACTGATGACAGTTTCCTCTCGTCTTTCAGCGACCACTGCCAGATCGTGTAAATCTTCCAAAAGTTGCTCATATTTCTTAATTGGCAGTATTATTGCGGTTTTCTTGCCTTTTTCATTAATTATGTATTGCTCCTGTGTCAAACTCATAGTATTCACCTCTATAATTCTGTTATATTATCGCAAGCTTATCCTCATCGCCTTCAAGGCTCTCGACTCTGATCAACATGGCTTTATCTTTTATAACATCAAGGGCGTTAATCTCTTGGAGAGCGGATTGTATATTCTTTTCTATTGCTTCATGGGTCATCATAACAACTGGGACGCTTGCACCATGCCTACCCTCTTTTTGTATAACTGATGCTATACTAATATTGTGTTTTCCAAGTATTCCACCGACTTTAGCCAAGACACCGGGCTTATCTAATGCCTGTAATCTAATGTAATATCTGGATTCGCATTCGTCCATCGGTTTCAGTGAATAGGTAGTTTTTTCAAGAGTCGGTTGTAAAAGCAAATTGGGACTTGTGCCTGCAATAATGGCCTTTGCCACATCTATTATATCCCCAACGACTGCACTCGCAGCGGGCATTTGTCCTGCACCTCGCCCATAATACATTGTTGCACCAGCCGCATTCCCTAGAACATAGATCGCATTGAAAACTCCGTCAACGCTTGCAATCATAGTATTTTCTGGAACCATTGTAGGATGTACTCTAACCTGTATCTCATTATTATCCAGCAATTTCGATATTGCAAGCAGTTTGATTTTATATCCAAATTCATGTGCATATTGAATATCATTCTGAGTTATTCTTGTGATACCTTCCGTATAAACTGATTCTAGCTTTATCTCAGAATCGTAGGCTAACGATGTGAGTATCGTTATTTTATTTGCCGCATCAATTCCTTGAATATCATAGGTTGGGTCTGCCTCTGCATATCCTCTTTTTTGGGCTTCTTCGAGTGCTTCTTGATAGCCAATGCCTCTTTGTGTCATTTGTGTAAGTATATAATTACATGTTCCATTTACGATCCCATACATAGCATAGATATTATTTGCAGACATCCCCTCCGTTAATGATTTTATTATTGGGATACATCCGCCAACGCTTGTTTCGAACTTTATCATAACGTTATTTTCTTTTGCAGTCTTAAATAGTTCTCTTCCATAAACAGCAAAGACCGCTTTATTTGCGGTTACAACGTGCTTTCCTGACCTAAGTGCAGAAAATATAAAACTGCTTGCTGGTTTCAGTCCACCTATTAACTCTATTACTATATCTATTTCTGGATCATTTATAAGTCCATTGGCATCCGTAGTTAAAAGAGAGGGGTCGATATTTATACCCCTTGACGTAGTTATGTCAAGATCTGCTATTTTATATAATCTAATCGGAAGTCTTTCATAATCTCTTATATATTTTTCTTGATTTAAAAGAATTCTCGCTACACCTGTTCCGACTGTTCCCCAGCCAATTAATCCGACATTTATTTTTTTCACTTTTCCCTCTCCTATCAACTATTTACGCAGAAAATTAAACGCTTCTTCTGCATTAAAAGAGCTACGAACAAAAGGCCCCGAAGCAACATAGGAAAAACCAAGTTCCTTTGCCTCTTGCCCTATTTCTTCAAACACTTTTGGATGTATATATTCATAAACCCTAATATGTGAACTTGATGGACTTAAATACTGTCCTATTGTTATTATATCGCAACCAACGTTAATGAGGTCTTTCATTACCTCTGATATTTCAGACCTTGTCTCTGATAATCCTATCATTATACCAGATTTTGTATAAATTTGTGAGTCTATTTTTTTGGCTTTTGCCAAAACATCAAGCGAACGTTTATAATCAGCTTGGGGACGGACTTCTGGATATAATCTTGGCACAGTTTCGACATTATGATTAAATATGTCAGGCTTGCTTCCTATGACTAAGGCTAAGGCTGATTCATCACCTTGAAAATCTGGGGTAAGGACTTCTATTGTTGCATCAGGAACTTGGTTATGCAATTCATCAATTGTTTTGGCAAATTGGCTCGCACCACCATCAACAAGATCATCACGGGTTACAGAAGTTACAACCACATGCTTTAATTTCATTTCCTTTACCGCAAAAGCTAATCTTTTTGGCTCATTTTCGTCAATAGGTAATGTTTCACCGTGATCAACAGCGCAAAATCTACAATTCCTTGTGCAAACATTTCCTAGTATCATGAATGTCGCTGTCCCTTTGGCGAAACATTCTGCAATATTTGGACATACTGCACTTTGGCAAACAGTATTTAAATTCAGCTCTGTCAAAAGCTCATATATACGAGTTTGTTGCTCATTTATTGTTATTCGTTTTTTTAGCCAGTTTGGTCTCATTATTTAATCATTTTAACATAGATTTAGCCAATATGCTTCTTGACACATTATTATCATGATGTTATATACTTATATCAAAATATTTTAGCACAATTTATTTATTGATAGCAACAAAAAATCTGCCAAGGACTTTTAGACCATTACAGGAGGTTGTGTTTATGAGTGATATGAGTAAGTCATCTATAATGTTTATTGCAGCACATCAGGACGATGCAGAAGGTCTGGCTGGAGGGTTATTTGCCAAGCTTTCAAAGAAGCTTGACTCGAGGGGTATTGTTGCATGTTTGACAGATGGAAGTGTAGGGCATTACAGGGTAGAATATATCAAAAATCAGAAAAATCTGATTAAAATGAGAGATGAGGAAGCAAAAAACGCTGCATCTATATATGGGTTTAATTATCAAAGACTTGTTGATAACGAAGGAAAATCATTTAAGGATGGTAGGCTAGAAGTAAATTGGCAGACAAGAGGGGCGGTATGGAAAGCAATTCGTGATTTTAAGCCTGATCTCGTTATAACTTTGCCTGTCAATGATTATACCGATCCTTATGGAATGCACAATGATCACACAAATATTGGCGAAATTGTAAAAAGAACTGCATATTTGATCCCTGCTCCGCTTGCTTTTCCTGAATATCTATCAAAGGAATTTATTGAAATTCTTTCTGATAATGATGAATTTGAATATATTATGCCTCCGATTATTATAACTGCACATGACCCATACTCAGGAAAAATTCAGCCTGACATTGTAATTTCTTTGACAGAAGACGAACTTGATAAAAAGGTTCAGTCTTGGGGGGCGCATCTTTCTCAGTGGAAAGAATGGCTACCTTGGGTTGGAAGATATGATGCCCCAATAGACACTGAATCTTTAAAAAGAAGCCTTATAAATCGAAGTCATCGGCTTGCACAAAGCCTCCCAATTAAGCCAAAAGAAAATGAAGTATATGAGTCTTTCACAATAACAAAATGGGCTTTAAGAGTGCCAACGATTGACGAAATAAAGAGATATTTTCCTGATGATGTCCTTGATTATAAATATGCAGAGAAAAAGATTGCAGAACTATCATAACGTCAATTACAATCAATATCTTTCAATCTTTCAATCTCTGCAAGTGCATTAATGATCATTTCATTATCTTTGTTTGATTCTAAAAGCTGTAATAATTCGGTTTTTGCTATAGAATAATTTCCAGCCTTTGATGTTGCAATAGCAGATTGAACGAGCATTGAGAGAGCAGTTTCTTGATCGGGTGCTAACTCTGCGGAGGATTTATATTTAAGCCTTGCCCATTTGTAGCTTTCATATTTGTAGCATATATTAGCTATTTCAGACTGAACCTTGAAGCTTCGTGTCTTATCCTCGACTATATCCTGATATATGTATGCTCTAAGTGGGTCAGACTTATTATAGTTTAATATCTCTGCGATATGTTGTGCTGAATCTTTATTATTTATTGTGGGATCAAATGCGAATGATCTCTCAAAGCTTTCTAATGCCATATCAATATCATTTATTTTGCGATAAGCCAAGCCCATATCATAATAAATCTTACTGATTTTATGACTTGGTGATATTGGAATAAGTTGCTCTAGAATATCCAACGCTTCGAGATAATCCTGTGTGGAATATTCATTCTCTGCCCTTTTTATTGCCCATTCGAACATCTCCGCAGACATATTCATAGATCGTTTATGATATTCATTTGCCTTGTCAGAGAGACCAAGTTTTGCATAACAATCTCCTAGATACCAATACACCTTTGGATCATCACTATTTCTTAGTTCTAGTTGATAATAAAATGCGCCTGCTTTCAGATAATCCATTGAGACATAATAGGTATTTGCCAAAGTAAGCATTACATTTTTGGGATCGACATTGCTATCACCTGGCTGATCTCCACCGAGTCCACCGCCTGGAGCCGCAGACATTGTTGCACGAAAAATCGCATCTGTATCGACTCTATCGAATATACTTAGTTTTGCACTTGATAACTCATGATTTTTGACCATTTCTGCAAATTTATCTTTGCGTTCCATTCTGACGGGCTTGTTATAGTCATCTCTTTCATTAGGGGATGGGACATCAACTCGCATGGCTTTTAGCTCCCTGACTGCCATCCACACTTCCTTTGAGTTATTGCGACCATAGACCTTTACTAATAGTCTGTAAATATCAATAGCCTTATTTTCTCTATTTAGCTTATCTTTGTATATTTCGCCTGCTTTTAGAAGGGCGTTGATAGCTCTTTCGTCTTTTGGATTTAGCAAAGCAAAGGCATAATAGCTTGATGCAGAATGTCTATAATCCCTCATGTTTTCGTAGGATTGTGATAGTGACCATTGGGCTTCTGTTCCGACTTTGCTACTAGGATTTTCATTAAATAGCCTGTGCGCTATGGCTTGGGATTTTTTATACTCTTTTGTAACAAAGTAATGATGTGCTAATCTTTGAGACGCTGTTATTGCCTCTTTTGTATCGGGATAGTCCTTTATTACCTTATGATAGGCCTCTACTGCTTTATCTTTTTGGTTCAGCTTGCCATAATATAGATCGCCTATATAAAGCAAGGCCATCGGTGCTGATGGCGAATCTGGATCGCTTTCAGCAATCTGAGAAAGACGCAATACCGCTTCCGAAGGATCGCTATATTCATATCTCCAAATGTTGATCATGCGAAGCGTAGAACAGCCTGAAATTAATAATATCAAAATTAATGAAATGAATAATTGAAACACCTTTTTCATTTGGGTCCATCACCTCTTGCTTAGACCCGTTAATCTAATAATTATAAGTATCATAATTCTTTACGCATGTTATAAAGACCCAAACATAGTAACTTAGTAGCCTTTTTATGTTAAAACTCAAAATCAATCCTTGATCTGCGATAAATTGAAATACTCTTATAGGGTGAGTGATAATTATTGTCAATCATTTTTTGCAATATTATATTTGCCTCAAATTCTGATATTATCTCCTCATCAATAGCAGTATTCAACAGACCAAAAGTGCCACCAATAGCAATATCATTCCTTTGTGCATAAGACCTTGCGAGTAAGTCATCAGTATAAAACATCCATTTCCGAATATACGCCACAGCCAAACATGATCGTTCACCAGCACCAAGTCTTTTAGACATATTGTCAAATAAATCTCTTTCTTTCGGATCAAGTTCGGTAATTAAAATACAGCTACCATATTTTATTGCAGTTAAAGCTTGTTCCAAAAACAAGTAGTCTTTATCAATTCCAGCAACAATTTCGGCAAGAACCTCTGGTGTTATATAGAATTTTGGAAAAAGTCTTCCCAACAAATCAAATTCCTGTGCGGAAGCAAAATTTGATAATACTGTATTATTTACGATTGCGCTCATTTCTTATAAATTCCCTTACAGCATCATGTTCTTTTTTTGCATCATTTCTATCTTTTGGTCCCAAACCAATTTCTATGTTATTTTCTACTAATATATTCTTCATTTCCTCATAACAAACCTCAGCGATCTCTGCAGCACGAGCAATACTTATTTGCTTTTTTTTATACATATAAACAGCAAGCGCTTTTTTTACTTCTTGGCTTTCAGTAAATAATGCCATTAATCCCTCATAAATATCTTTCGTTGTCAATTCATCAGCTATATCAACAAAACCCTTAAAATCCGTTCTATCTCTCATCTTTATCACCCGCAATAATTTGATAAAGACCCAAACATAGTAACTTAGTAAATAGTATATATGTTAAGTCTTTTTCAATTCTACTTTATGTTCACCTTTTGAAACAATCACAAAAAGCCAATCTTTACCAAAATCCTTACGGATCTTAAAACTCGCCTTCTGTCCATCACACATCGGCGAAAAGTCTGATCTATCTGATTCAATCGGAATTCTAACTATCATACCCTCGTCATATTCGCAATTTACAGAGAAGCTGATAGTTTCGCCTTTAACCTCAATATCATAAACACTAGATTTTGATCTTTTATGCCACCATTCCCATATTCCGTCATTGCCTTTATGGACAGCGACAATGCCTTTGCTCTCCATATATCTCAAATCTTCCTCAATGGCGGTTCGGCAAGATTGATGGTTATAAACATTGATAGGGTGATAGAACATATCCATAACAAGATGATAATGGACTGCCATATCAATAGACTTGTGAATAATCTCAAAGTCCGTAACATCCGTTGCACTATAGCCAATCTCATAGGCGGTGATAGGTTCTTCAAGAAAGTCTAATTTTGCGTTTTCATGCTCATAATCATCATAGAAAAAGAACGGAAAACTTGTCCCAAATACAAATCCAAGTCTATTGCATGGATTCAACGGGGGCAAACGATGATGTATAAAGCTATTATCTGCTTTACCTCCAGCGTTCATCATCCATCTTGCAGTATCAGCCCAGCCAGTCCAGCGGCACCAGTGATTCACCGTGCATATCGGATATTCGCCATACATCTTATAATATGCGTCCATTTGCTCTTTTAGTTGTTCTTCTGTAAATGCAAGCGGATCAAAATTATCAATAAAGTTATAATGAAGCGAAGGTTCATGGCCATTCGCCTTTATAGCCTCATACTCCTCTTTTGTCACAGTAAAATTACCCTGAGCATTACGCATAATGTTTATATGATATGGCAATCCTTTTTCTTTCATCCAGTTAGACGCCCATAATTGAGTTCCTGTCGCCGCTTCGTCATCGCCTCCCCAAAAAAACATCGCATCAGGCACTTGATCCCCTTTTGGGGGCATATGATATATCAATGGCTGTGGTTTATGAGAAATCATATTTTGGATTAGGAACATTATCTCATCAGCATAAAGCACTTCACGTTCATTATCACCTATCGATATTAGATCGCCTGTGCGGTAATAGCCATCGCCGTCTCTGTCATGGGTTATCGGTATGCCTTGATGTAAGACCCATATCGTTTGAGGAACATTGAAGGCGAAATAATAGGCATGTCCTTTTCCATAATTTCTGCTTGTTACCAATGAATAATCAGTATTATGAAGATGTGCTATCTCTTTTGAGTCTTTGCAAATCATACAACGAATATCGGAAAATATTATCAGCTTTTGCTCAGGATGAAGATATGAGTGTATATCAGTTGTAAGTGGATCATTATTGAGCGAAAAATAACCCGATATTGTCCAATCACTATCAGGTTGGGATATTATTGAATCACAGCGATTTCCAAAGACTTCATCAAGACCGACTGTATTAAATCCGATCAGAACTCCACCATTTTTCACCCATTCTGAAATATTAGCTTTTATACTGTCTGTAAGTCTTGATTCAGGCATATCACCGATAAAAAGTATCATTATTTCATCATATAAGGCTTTATTTTCCAATGTTTTGCTTGGAATTGCCTTTGCGCGCAAGCCCAATTGTTCATTCATCTCTTTGATATATTCATACCAATAGTTTTTCCCATTTCTGTTTGCCTCATTGCGCAAATCATCATCATAAACATAAGCTGTAATCATAATTTCTCCCTTAATTTTTTATGCTTATTCCACTCCAAACAGCTTCTCATTTGAAAGGCTATAGAGAAAGTTTTTTTAATCCCAATAAGGCTCTCCGCTTTCCCTATTGGCTTTTAATACATCATCGATCAATGTAATACCGAGCCCTGGTCCATCTGGAACTTTTATTTTGCCATCTTTGACGCAAAGCTCTTCTTGACCCATCTCATCAATTAGCCTTAATTGGCTTATACGAGTTTCAGACATTACGAAGTTTCTGATAGAGGCCCCAAAGTGTATTGTTGCAATGTTGTGAACAAGGCTACCAACGTTATGCGTTGTAAGTGGGATATAATATAATGAGGCAAGATCTGCAATCTTCTGACAACCAGTAAAACCGCCAGCAAATACAATATCAGGCTGTATGACATCAACTGCCTCATTTACAATAAAGGGCAAGAATTCCTTAGCCAGCTCCAGTTTTTCGCCGGTTTCAATACGAACGGGAGAAGCATGTTTCAAGGCTTTCCAGCTATTAGAATATGTTACGGGCATTGCGTCTTCTATCCACAAGGGATTACTA
>Ga0067045_1027583_pt1 | contig 86137 bp, 86 predicted proteins | sample TerdegcTABiofilm_FD_59184 | JGI IMG/M metagenome (GOLD analysis project Ga0067045, IMG submission 59184) | Combined Assembly of (Gp0054472, Gp0054536) Wastewater bioreactor microbial communities from Singapore -Terephthalate degrading...
ATAACCGACGAAGCCTTAGAAATAATCACTACCGACATAAACTGGCTAATAAAGTCGTTTGGCGAAGAAGTATGGAACGATTACAAAAAAGAACATAATCCATATATACCCGAGAAATACAAACAATTTTTCAAATAAATACTTTATCTAACAAAACAAAATTTGGCATTCAAATACTTATTTTGATATAATTATTTTTATGAAAGTTTTTATTTTCATACTGGCGCTTTTGGTCTCGGTATCGGTTGCCGCGGGAATGATTTTGTTTTCTTATCTTTTCGGACCCAAAAAGAAAAACGGCTTAAAGGAAGAAAACTTCGAATGCGGTATGCCTCAGGCGGATAAACCCAAGAAAGCCGTTAAAACAAATTTTTATGTGGTTGCCGTTCTTTTTTTGATATTCGACATAGAAATAATTTTCTTATATCCCTGGTCTGTTTATCTGAAAGAAATTTCTTTTTTCGGTTTTTTAAGCGGAGTAGTTTTTATATTTATGTTAATTATTACTCTTTTCTACGCCATTAAAAGAGGAGCTTTAAAATGGGATTAGAGAAGGCTTTCGGGGAAAGCTGGGTTACTTCCAAAATGGAATTTGCTATAAACTGGGCGAGGAAGTTTTCTTTTTTTAACTATCCTTTCGTGACCGCCTGTTGCGGAATGGAGTTTATGAGCACTTTCGCTTCCACATACGATATAGCCAGATTCGGAGCGGAGTTTCCTCGTTTTTCGCCAAGACAGGCGGATGTTTTGTTTGTGGTTGGAACGGTAAACCAAAAAATGGCTCCGGTTTTAAAAAGGGTTTACGAACAGATGATAGAGCCGAAATGGGTGGTGTCTTTCGGAGTATGCGCCACAAGCGGCGGATTTTACGATAATTACGCTGTTGTGGACGGAATAGACAAAATAATACCTGTGGATGTTTATATACCGGGATGTCCTCCGAGACCCCAGGCGGTTTTGGACGCTTTAGTAAAACTTCAACAAAAGGTTCAAAAAGAAAAGCTTGTATGATTGAAAATTTAAAACATATATTCGGAAATAAAATAATCGATTATGTCAAAAATTACGATATAGACACTTTGGTAGCGAAAAAAGAAGCTTTAATTCAAATGATTAGCTTTTTAAAAAATGAAGAAAAATTCGATTTTTTAATGGATCTTTTTGCGATAGATTATTTAGGATATCCTGATAAAAAATTTGAGCATAGATACGAGATCGTTTATAATCTTTACTCTTTTGAAAACAACAAAAGGTTAATATTAAAGGTGCCGGTAACCGAGGAAAATCCTTCGGTCGATTCCATAGTGTCTTTTTATTCGTCCGCGGATTGGTACGAGAGAGAGGCTTACGATATGTATGGAATTGTATTTAACGGTCATCCCAATTTAAAAAGAATTTTGATGTATGAAGAGTTTCAGGGGCATCCTTTGAGAAAAGATTATCCTTTAAAGAAAAGGCAACCGAGGATAGATTTAAAGTAGGTATTAAATGGAAATTTTAGAAAAAATAGAAAAGATTGTCGGCAAAAACAAGGTTGAAAAATTAGACGACGGAAGGCTTGTTCTTAATATGGGGCCTTCGCATCCCGCGATGCATGGAATAGTAAGAATATTATTGACGGTCGAAGGGGAAAGGGTAAAAGACGCCGAAGTCGAGATAGGGTATTTACACAGAGGTTTTGAAAAAACTTGCGAGAACATAAACTATAACCAGATAATACCTTATACCGACAGATTGAACTATGTCTCTCCTTTTATAAACGAGGTCGGGTTTGTAATGGCGGTGGAAAAGATGATGGGGGTGGAGATACCCGAAAGAGCGAAATATATAAGGGTTATAATGAGCGAGATAGCCAGAATCACCGACCATCTAACCTGCGTAGCCGCAAACGCGATGGAACTTGGAGCTTTTACTCCTTATTTCTATCTTATCAACTCAAGGGAGCTTTTGTATCAAGCCGGAGATATGGTAAGCGGAGGAAGAGTTACTCCTAACTATTTTAGGGTGGGAGGAACAAGCTTTGATCTTTCTCCGGATTTTTTCGAATTTACAAGAAACGCTTTAAAAGAACTCGACAAAAACATTTCGGACGCTAAAAAACTGATAGAAAGAAACAGGATATTCTACGATAGGTTAAAAGATACGGGAAAGATAACGAAAGAAGAAGCGATAAACTGGGGATTTACCGGGCCGATGATAAGGTCGGTCGGAGTTGATTACGACGTTAGAAAATATAATCCTTATCTTGTTTATGAAAGATTCGATTTTGAAATTCCCGTCTGTTTTGACGGAGACAACTATTCGAGATATCTTATAAGAATGGAAGAAATAGAACAGAGCAAAAAGATAATAGAACAGGCTATGGAGCAGATACCAAACGGCCCCATTTCCTCCGACGATTATTCGGTATCGCTTCCGCCCAAAGAAGAGGTATATAATTCCATAGAAGGCCTGATATCTCATTTTAAATTGACCTTTGAAGGCCCGAAAACGCCTAAAGGCGAAATTTATTTCGCCGTAGAAGGTGGAAACGGGGAATTGGGTTATTACATAGTAAGCGACGGGACTCATAAACCCTGGAGAGTAAGGGTAAGGCCCCCTTGTTTTTCCATAACATCGGCAATACCAAGATTGATAAAAGGCGGTTATATAGCCGACATAATAGCGACATTCGGTCAGATAAATATGATAGGCGGAGAGCTGGAGAGGTAATGTTAAGCGAAAAGATAAAACAAAATTTAAAAAATATAATATCCAAATACGAGAAAAAAGAGTCCGCGATAATCAGCATTTTGCATGAAATACAAAAAGAAAAAAACTACATAGAAGATTCGGACATATCGGAATTGGCGAAACTTACGGAACTGCCTTATTCTAAAATAAAAGCGGTTTTAACTTTTTATACCATGTTTAATTCGAAAAAAGTCGGAAAGTATCATATACAAATATGCAGAAACATATCCTGTCATATGGCCGGAGCTAAAAAGATAGAAAAATATATATCCGAAAAATTGGGGATAAGAGAAGGGGAAGTGACAAAAGATTTGCTTTTTAGCTATTCGACGGTAGAGTGTTTGGGTTCATGCGGAACCGCGCCCGTTATAATGATAAACGAAACCTATTATGAAAATGTGGATGAGAAAAAAATAGACGAAATAATAGAAAAACTAAAGGTAGCGAAATGAATATTCTTTTAAACGATAATTTCGATTTAAAGACATATATAACAAACGGCGGATATAACGCTTTGAAAAAATCTTTTACTTTAAAACCCGAAGAGATAATAGAAGAAGTAAAAAAATCGGGACTGAGAGGAAGAGGAGGAGCCGGATTTCCTACAGGATTAAAATGGTCTTTTATACCCAAAACCAAAACTCAAAAATATATAGTCTGCAACTCAGACGAAAGCGAACCTGGAACTTTTAAGGATAGGGAGATAATACACAAAAATCCTCATTCAATAATTGAGGGAATGATAATAGCCGGTTATGCCATAGGAGCTACAAAGGGATATTTTTATATAAGAGGGGAGTTTGCCAGAGAGGCGAGAATAATAGAAAAGTCTATATATGAAGCTAAAGAGGCTGGGTACTTAGGAAAAAACATACTTAAATCTGGTTTTGATTTTGATATAACTGTAGTAAGAGGGGCAGGAGCTTATATATGTGGAGAAGAGACTGCTCTTTTGGAATCAATAGAAGGAAAACAAGGAAAACCAAGAATAAAACCTCCTTTTCCGGCGGTAAAAGGATTATACGGCTGTCCCACGGTAATAAACAACGTCGAAACATTAGCTTCGGTTCCTTATATAGTAATTTACGGGGGAGAAAATTACTCTAAGATAGGAGTTGAAAAAAGTTCCGGGACGAAACTTTTTTCGGTAAGCGGACCGGTAAAAAAACCGGGTGTTTATGAAATACCCTTAGGCCTTTCTTTTAAAACTTTTTTTTACGATTGGCTTGGAGGCATGAAGGAAGGAGAAGAGTTAAAGGCCGTAATACCCGGCGGCTCATCGGTTCCCGTGATAACCGCGGAAGAAGCTATGAATACTAAATTGGACTATGAGTCTTTGCAAAAAATAGGAACGATGTTAGGCTCCGGAGGTATGATAATAATACCGAAAAGCCAGTGCATGGTGGAACTTCTCTATGTCCTTGCCAGGTTTTATCATCACGAGTCCTGCGGCCAGTGTACGCCGTGTAGAGAGGGGAGCGGTTGGATAGAGAAAACTTTAAATAAAATTTTAAACTATAAAGCGAAAAAACAAGATTTGGATTTAATAGTCGATATATCCAATAATATGATGGGCAGAACCATATGTCCGCTTGCCGACGCTCTGGCAATGCCGGTTATAAGTTTTGTTCAAAAATTTAGAGAAGAGTTTGAGTCTCATATTGAAGGGAATTGTAAGATTTGCGGGAAATAAATATGCCTAAAGTAATAATAGACGGGAAAGAGTTTATAGCGAAAGAAAACGAAACAGTGTTAAACGTAGCCGAGAGAAACGGCATATATATACCCAGGTATTGCTATCACCCGGCCCTTTCCATAGCGGGAAACTGCAGAATGTGCCTTGTAGAAATAGAAAAAATGCCGAAACTCCAGATCGCCTGCGCCACTACAGTAACCGACGGGATGGTAATACATACTCAAACGGAAAAAGTAAAAAAAGCAAGGCAAGATGTTTTAGAGTTCTTGCTTTTAAACCATCCCTTAGACTGCCCGATATGCGACCAGGTTGGTGAGTGTTATCTCCAGGATTATTATATGGAATACGGGCTTAAAAAAAGCAGAATAGATTTGAAAGACAAAAACAGAAAACCCAAAAGGCGAGACATCGGGAAACATCTTATTTTAGATAATGAAAGGTGCATACTTTGCACAAGATGCGTAAGGTTTTGCGAAGAAGTAACCAAAACATCCGAGCTTTTTATAAACTCAAGAGGCGACCATTCTTTTATAGACATAAAAACGGAAGAAAAATTGGATAACGATTACTCGCTTAACATAGCGGACATCTGTCCGGTGGGGGCTTTTACCTCCAAAGATTTTAGATTCAAAGAAAGAGTCTATCGTCTATCATCCACAAGCTCAATATGCCTTTCATGCGCTACGGGATGCAAAATAAAAGTCCAGCATAATAACGGAAAAATTTACAGAATTCTCCCAGACCCGAACATATATACAAATACATGGATATGCGATAACGGAAGGATGAGTTATAAAATAACCGCAGGTCCAGACAGGCTTACAAAATCTATAATCAAATCCGAAGAACATCATTTAAACAAGGCTATAATAAAACTTTTCGATATTTTAAAAGAAGCTAAAGAAAAAAATTTAAAGATAGCGATTTTATTGTCGGATTATCTATCGATAGAGGATAATTTCGCTTTATATTATTTGGGTTTTGAAATTTTAAAAACCGATTTGATTTACGCTTCCAAAGAAAAAGAACAAAAAATAGAAGACGGGATTCTTATAAACAAAGATAAGACTCCGAATTCAAACGCGGTATCTCAGATATCCAAATTATACGGAATAAAAAAATACGAAGATTTAAAAGATTGCGATTTACTTATCGGATTTTACGATGACATTGAAAAACTTAACATACCTAAAAACAAATCCGTAGCTTTATCTTATAAGGCGGATAAGGAATACGATAATTTAATAGCCATAAAAACATATTTTGAAACCGAGGGAAGTTTCATAAACTGGCAGTATTTTCTTAGAAAAACGGCTCCCTCCGTTTCGGCTCCGACGGATACTATAAGCGTATATGATCTATGTTTGAAAATTTCCGAGTTATTCGGTTATTACCCAAAAGAAAAAGAACTAAATAAAATATTTAATGAATTGAAATATAAAACGGAAGACTGATTATGGAAGAATTTATAAAAATACTTTCGCCGGAATATATTAATTTAACACTCTCAAATATTTTATTAAACCACAAAAACGATATTTATTTAATAATTGAAACCGTTTTAAAAATAGCCGCCTTTTACGGCGGGATAATGTCTCTTGCGGGTTTGTTGACCATAGGCGAGAGGAAGATTAGCGCGTTAATGCAGGATAGGATAGGGCCGAACAGAGCCAATATTTTCAAATTTACATTATGGGGACTTTTTCATCCGATGGCCGACGGCATAAAAATGATAATGAAAGAAGATTTTATACCCAAAAACGCTTCCAAGATATTATTTACTATAGCGCCCGTAATATCCATGGTCCCGGTTCTTGTGGTTTTCGCTTTTATACCCTTCGGCAATTATCTGGACTTAGGATTTTATAAAATAAACTTTATAATTTTAGACTCGGACCTTTCCTTTTTCCTTTTAATAGCGATATCCTCTCTTGCCATATACGGAACATTTCTCGGAGGATTTTCATCGGGAAATAACTGGGGAATTTTAGGAGCGATAAGAGCTCAGGCTCAGATGATATCTTACGAGGTTGTGGTGGTTCTTTCGGTTCTTCCTGTAATAATGATATACTCCGCATCCTCTCTTTCCGATTTGACATTAAAGCAATCCGGAACAATATTGGGAATAATACCCAACTGGGGGATATTCGTTCAGCCAGTTTCTTTTCTGATTTTTTTTACGGCGGCTTTGGCAGAAAACAAAAGAACGCCTTTCGATGTGGTGGAAGGGGAAAGCGAAATAATAGGATACTTCATAGAACACGGTTCCATGAGATTTGCTGCTTTTATGTTCGCCGAGTACGTAGAGATAATACTTTTTTCGATGTTAGCATCTATTTTCTTTTTTGGAGGCTGGCAGGTTCCTTATCTAAACGACCAGGGGTTTAATTTGGGCTCTTTTTTTATTCCGATTAATCATTATCTCATAGTATTAATGCAACTTGCTTCCTTTGCCTTAAAAACAGTATTTTTTTCGGTTTTAGTGATAATGATAAGATGGACGCTGCCAAGATTCAGGTTCGACCAGATAATGAGACTTTGTTGGGCGAATCTTCTTCCGATAAGCGTATTAAACCTTTTACTAACCGCTTTAATAATAAGAGGGATAAAATGATAAGAACCAAAAAAATAGAATCGAAACCTCTTAATTTTTTCGAAAAAATATATATTATAGAAGTAATAAGAGGGTTTTCCGTAACCTTAAAACATTTTTTTATAAACCTTTTCTTTCCCTCAAAGATTCCGACCATATCCTATCCGGAAGAAAAGGTCCTACTGCCCGGAAACGCGAAATTAAAATCCAGACATAGAATAAAGTTAAGATCCGATGGTACGCCTAAATGCGTAGCCTGCATGATGTGCTCGACTATTTGCCCGGCCGATTGCATACATATAGAAGCTGCGGAAACGGAAACCCCGGTAGAAAAATACCCGAAGGTTTTTAATATAGACATTTCCAAATGCGTTATGTGCGGCCTTTGCGTGGAGGCCTGTCCCGAGGACGCGATATCGATGGATACAAACGAAATAGCGGGCGGGGCCTATTCGAGATTTTCAAATTTTCAAAAGGACGGACTGTTTCTTACGAAAAACGAACTTTTTATCAAACTCAAAGACGAAAAAATTTCGAAATTGGGAGCGGCAAATAGATTAGAAAACGAATACGGAGAAAGAAATGATTGAAAAACTCATATTTTATTTTGTTTCTTTGATAGCCGTATCTTCAACCGTATATGTAATATTTTCAAAAGATATGTTTAAAAGCTTTATAGCCGTATTTTTGGTCTTTCTATCCACGGCGGTTATATACTTTTTAATGGGGTTTGCTTTTTTGGGCGTATTTCAATTAATAATATACGCCGGGGCGATAATGGTTCTTTTTATAACGGCCATGAACTCGATACCAGAAACTAAAAAATCATACAAAACGAAACATATTTCGATTTTATTTTCTCTTTTTATTTCCGTTTTGTTTGTTTTTTTATCGTGGAAAGCTTTTAAGAAAACGATATATTCTTTAAACTTCTCATATCCCCAATCGGTTTCTTTCATGGAAGTTTCCAAAAAACTTTTCAACGATTACCCCATACAGATAGAGGTCGTTTCCTTGATTCTTTTCGTGGCCGCGGTCATAGTTTATTCGTTTCTTAAGGGAGAAGAAAATGAATTATGAATTTTTAATCCTTTCCTTCATCCTTTTTTGTCTATCCATGATAATTTTTTTCTCTTCCAAAAATCTTATAATCGTTCTTATTTCGATAGAACTGATGCTAAACTCATTGAATATCGCAATAGCAAACCTTTCTTTTTTTAAATACTCGGCTATACCCTATGTCTGGATAATATTGATTTTCGGAATAACCGCAGCCGAAGCCGCCATAGGGCTTTCGATAATAATACTTATGGCGAAAAAAATGAAAACCATAGATACCGATTTTTTTTCTTATATAAGAGAGAGGTATAAATGAGCATAGATTCCAATCTTATAAGATGGGTTATTATTTCGCCGTTGATTACTTTTCTAATAAACTTCCTTTTTTCAAGATTTTTAACAAAAAGAATTTCCGCTATTCTGGCCTGTTTGGGCGTGGGATTTTCCTTCGTTTTTTCTTTAATGTTATTTTCAAAATTAAGATCTCTTCCGCAAGGAGTGGGGATATCCGATTTGTTTTTTAACTGGATAACCTTTTACGATTTAAACGTCGCGGTAAAGTTCTTTTTAGATCCGCTTTCTTCGGTTATGGCGCTTGTGGTAAGCGGGGTTAGCCTTCTAATTCATATATATTCGATAGGATATATGGATGAGGATAAAGATTTTAAGCGATTTTTTTCATATCTTAACCTTTTTGTGTTTTTCATGCTTATTCTGGTTCTTTCCGACAACATAATTCTTATGTTTGTGGGATGGGAAGGTGTCGGGCTTTGTTCTTATCTTTTGATAGGTTTCTGGTACGAAAACATAAATAACTCAAAAGCCGCAAAAAAAGCGTTTATAACAAACAGGGTCGGCGACGCTTTCTTTATAGCCGGCATACTGATAACTTATTACGTTCTATCCTCTAACGGAATATTCGATTTGAGTTTTTCAAATTTAAACTCAAGCGCTTTGCTCTTTTATAACACATCTTTATTCGGTTTCTCGGTTCTTTCCATCATAACCTTCTTGTTTTTTATGGGAGCCACCGGGAAATCCGCTCAGTTTCCGCTTTATGTCTGGCTTCCGGACGCCATGGCCGGTCCCACCCCGGTTTCCGCTTTAATTCACGCGGCGACAATGGTAACGGCCGGAGTTTATCTCGTAGCCAGACTAAATCCTCTTTACCAAATTTCATATACGGTTTCCAATATAATACTTTATGTTGCGTCTTTTACCGCATTGTTTTCGGCGGTAATAGCCATAACCCAGAGAGACATAAAAAAGATTTTAGCCTATTCTACGATAAGCCAGTTGGGTTATATGTTTATGGGAGCCGTAAGCGGAGTTTACGCTTCAGGCGTTTTTCACCTTGTAACTCACGCTTTTTTTAAGGCGCTTTTGTTTTTGTCCGCGGGGGCGGTAATACATTCTCTGGCCGGGGAACAGGATATATTTAATATGGGCGGGCTTAAAGATAAAATAAAAGACGTTTTTATAGTTACGCTGGTCGGGTGGCTCAGCATAACGGGCTTTCCATTCTTAAGCGGTTATTTCAGCAAAGATTTCATAATAGAAAACTTATACTTATCCGGTCATAACAATGTATGGTTTTTATCCGTTTTAACCGCTTTTTTAACCGCTTTTTATATGACAAGGCTTTTCTCTATAGCTTTTTTAAATAAACCGAAAAAAGAGCTTCATATACATAAACCCTCAAAAATTATGACATATCCGCTTTTTGCGCTTTCGGTTTTGTCCATATCGGCCGGGTATTTTTTAAAACCTTTTCTGTCTTTTACTGGAGTCGAGATGAAAGAGCATGAAATATCCTTTATCGTAAAGGAAATTCCTTTAATAGCTTCCTTTTTGGGAATATTTTTAGGATTTGTTCTTACGAGAGAAAACATATCCGATATGCTTGAAAATAAATTTAAAAAAATACACAAATTGGTTTCGGATAAGTTTTATGTGGATGAAATTTACGATTTCATAATAATTACTCCGCTTTCAAAAATTTCGGAAATTGTTTTTAAGTTTATAGACAGAAAGCTTATAGACGAAACCCTGGTGGAAGGAACGGCAAACTCCTGCTACAACGCGGGCAAGTTAAGTTCGAAAATAGACAATTATAATCTTAGGAACTACGCCGCATATATACTTTCCGCCGTCGTCATAATGTTAATAATATTTTTAAGGAGCAGTTAATGAATCAACCGATCAGTTTAATGCTTTTAATTCCTCTAATAACCGCGATTCTTTTCCCTTTTATAAAAAACGAAAAATTTGTCAAATATCTTTCTTTCTCGGTTTCGGTCGCAAATCTTATAATATCCGTTCTTATGTTGTCGGATTTCCAATACGGAATAATAAATTTTGAAGAAAAATTTTTATGGATAAGTTATTTTAACATACATTATCATGTAGGCGTGGATATGCTTTCTCTTCTTATGGTTTTGCTTACAAACTTAACCATTTCCGTCTCGGTTCTTTCTTCCTTTAACTACATAAAGAAGGATATAAAAAAATATTACGCGTGGCTTTTGGTTTTATCCTCTTCCATAATAGGAGTTTTTGTTTCTTTAGACGCGTTTTTATTTTATCTCTTCTGGGAAGCGATGTTGATACCGATGTATTTTCTTATCGGAATCTGGGGCGGGGAGAACAGGATTTACGCCACGGTTAAGTTCTTCATTTACACCATGGGAGCAAGCTTAATAATGCTTGTCGGAATAATATTCACATATATTAATTTGAAAAACAACGGCATCAACTCTTTTGAAATATTCGATTTTTATAAAAATACTCTTATGGGTAAAACCCAGATATTCGTCTTTATTTCCTTTTTAATCGCTTTTGCCGTAAAAATACCGCTTTTCCCTTTCCACACCTGGCTTCCGGACGCTCATGTCGAAGCCCCTACGGCAGCAAGCGTAATACTTGCCGGGGTATTGCTTAAAATGGGAGTATACGGATACTTGAGGTTTATGATTCCGATGTTTCCAAATCTCTCTTACGCGATAGCGCCTTATATGGCCGCGGTAGGAGTTTTTGGAGTAATATACGCTTCTCTTATGGCCTGGGTTCAAAAAGACATAAAAAAACTTGTGGCTTACTCTTCGGTGGCCCATATGGGCTTAATTGTGTTGGGCATTTTTTCTTTTGAACCAAAAGCGGTAAACGGCGCCATATTACAAATGATAAATCACGGGATATCCACCGGAGGTTTGTTTTTAATGATAGGAATACTTTATGAAAGAACCCATACCAGAATTATGGAAAACTACGGAGGAATATTTAAAACGGTTCCTTTTTTGTCCACTTTTTTTATGATAGTAACATTATCTTCCATAGCCGTCCCTTCCACAAACGGTTTCATAGGCGAAATAACGATTTTACTGGGCTCTTTCAAAAAATATCCAATCCTTACGATTATCTCGGTTTCCGGGGTAATACTCGGAGCTGTTTATATGCTCGGCGCTTATGAAAAAATGTTTTTCGGAGAGATTAAAAAAGAAAACTCAAACATATCCGACCTTAACCATAGAGAATGGATTTATATGAGCGTAATAGCTTTATTGATTTTTGCCATAGGATTATTCCCTAATCCTTTAATAAAACTGATAGACAATTTTATAAGAACCTATCCTTTTATTAGGAGTTAAAAATGTTGCCTAAAACTTTTATATACTACAATCTTTTCGCCACGGTTTCATTTCTTACATTTTCGGCGATATTCGTTCTTTTTTATTGGATGTTTTCGAAAAAAAACTACGACAAAACCGCAAATATAGTATTGGTATTGTTGTCTTTCGCTCTGGCGCTTTCTTTTTCTCATTCTATGTTTTACGGAGACGTATCGAGCGGTTATTCTTCGACCATATTCAATAACCTGCTTACGGCTTTTTCTGTTTCTCTCGCGTTGATATCCGTAATTTCTTCAAAAGATACGATGAGGGAAAAAATAAAATACGGAGAATATTATTTTCTTCTTTTTACTTCGCTTATAGGCTCCGTTCTTTTAATAAACACTCAAAATCTTCTAAACATATTTATCTCGATAGAACTCATATCCATGTCGTTATACGGAATTATAGGTTTAACCAAACGAAACGAAAACATAGAATCCTCTTTAAAATATTTTATATTGGGCTCTTTTGCTTCCGTTTTTATGATAATAGGACTTTTTTTCATATATATTCAAACCGAGTCGGTTAATCTTTCGGCTATAACCAAATTGTACCATTTAAACCCGAACTCCGATTTGATAAACATATCTTTAATGTTTTTCTTAGCGGGAGTTTTGTTTAAGTTAGCTATAGTGCCGGCGCATTCCTGGAGTTTAGATGTTTACTGCGGGGCCGAGACAAACGTCGTCATATTAATGGTAGGTTTTGTAAAATTAAGCGTAATAACCGCGGTATATAAAATATTTTCTTCTTATAGCTCATTCGCCATATCGAAAGCTTTTTATGTATTTATAATAATGACGGCGGTAATACCGAATCTTTCCGCTCTTTTTACTCAAAACATAAAAAAGATTATGATTTATTCAAGCATCTCGCATGCGGGGTACATAACCCTTTCTTTTATGGGACCGGAAAAATGGCAGGCGTATTTTTACGCCGTTGTTTATTCCATATCGGCGGTTGGAATCTTTTCCGCCGTATCCTTCCTTGAGAAAAATTATAAAAATATCGAATACTCAAATATTAAAGGCCTTTACCATAAAAATCCTGGCGTGGCGTTGTCATTATCGGTTTTTTTGTTTTCATTTGCGGGCGTTCCTCCCTTATCCGGTTTTTTCGCCAAATTCTACTCTTTTTATAACGCGGCAATAGGGGGGTATAAAGACCTCGTTTTAATATCCGCTTTGTCAAGCGCCATATCTTTATACTATTATCTTAAAATACTCATACCGATTTTCTTTTCAAAGCCGGAAGACGAAACAGATCTGGAATTTTCCAGGAACAATATAGCCATAATATATTTAACCGCAATAATAACCGTTTTGATGGGAATATTATCAAATCCGATAATAGAATTGATTAAAAAGACTATTTAAATTTATAGGAAACCGTTTTCCTTTAAAAACTCTCTTGTTATCCCGCTCTTTTTACTATTTAAATATTTAGACAAAATATCGTATTCTATATTTACATAAGAGCCTGGCGATAGGAATTTTAAGTTGGTATTTTCATATGTATGAGGTATAACGGCTACCTTAAATGTTTTTTCGAGAATTTCAAAACAAGTAAGACTTACTCCGTTAACGCAAACGCTGCCCTTTTCCGCCATAAATTCGGTATTTTTAACTTGAAATTTAAAAAAATAAGACTCGGCCGTTTTTTTAACGCTTAAAAGTTTTCCTGCTTCGTCTATATGCCCGCTGACTATGTGCCCTCCGAGCCTTTCTCCGAGCTTAAGCGCTCTTTCAAGGTTGGCGATATCGCCTTTTTTTAAATATTTAAAGTTGGTAACCGAATATGTTTCTTCGCTTATATCGAAAAGAATCTTCTTAAAATCGTATTTTGTAAGAGTAAGGCAAACCCCGTTTACCGCTATGCTTTCTCCTATCGTAAGATTTTCAAAGCTGTTTTCTATCGCGATGTTTTTATCTGATAAATCTAAAATTTTAGCCGTTTTTTCTATTATTCCGCTAAACATAATTACCTTTCAAGCTCCATTAGAATATCGCAATCCAGTTTTGAAACTTTTTTAATTTTGAGCCTCATTCCTATTTCTCCATTTTTGAGTTCTAACGGCAAACCTATGGAGGATACGCCGTCGGCTCCTATTATCATTGGGGAAACAAACCAATATATTTTATCGAACAGGTTTTGTTTTACGAAATTGGCTACGGTTACTCCGCCGCCTTCCACCAAAACCGTTCTTACTCCCGAATCGTAAAACCTTTTTAAAATCTTTTTTAAGTCCAGTTCGTTATTTTTGAAAATCGGTTTTATAAATTCGACATTTTTGCCTAAATCTTTAGTTTTATCGCTTACCACAAAAACTTTCCTGTCTTTGATTGAAAAAATGTTGGATTTTTGACAAATTTTCAATTTCAAATCGATTACGCAAACCGAAGGCTGTTTTCTCGTTTTTATATCCCTTACGTTTAAATAAGGATTATCTTTTAATACGGTATTTGACCCTACTATTATCAAATCGCTTTCGGCCCTAAGCTTATGGGCGTATAGCCTCGACTTTTCCGAGCTTATCCATTTGGAAAGGTATTTGCTGTTGGCTATTTTACCGTCAAGAGAGCTAGCCAATTTTAAAACGACATAAGGCATTTTCTCCTTCATGTTTTTGAAAAAATAAGAGTTAATATCTTCGCACTTTTTTTCTATTTCTTTTGAACCGAACTCGACGGTTATTTTGTTTTTTCTTAAAATATCCGCTCCTCTGCCTCTATGCAGAGGGTTTGGGTCTATGGAGCCTATAACGACTTTTTTTATCCCTGATTTTATTATCAAATCGGTACATGGGGGGGTTTTGCCGTATGTGGAACAGGGTTCCAACGTGACATACATCGAAGAATTTTTTAGTTTTTTAGAGTCGAGTTTTCTTATGGCGTTTACTTCTGCGTGAGGGCCTCCGAATACCTTATGATAACCAGAGGCCAATATTTTTCCGTTTTTAACTATTACGCAACCTACCATTGGGTTTGGTCTTACTAATACCCCGCCCTTTAAAGCTTCTTTTATAGCTATCTCAAGAAACTTATCGTTCTCGTCCATTATTATTTTATTTCTTTAAAAAGATTCGCCATCTCTATAACGCTTATAGCGGCGTCAAAACCTTTGTTTCCCTGTTTGGTTCCGCATCTTTCTATGGCTTGTTCTAAGTTGTCCGCGGTAACAACTCCGAAAGAAACCGGTATTTCGCTTTCGAGAGATATCTGGGCTATTCCTTTTGCGGTTTCCGAAGCTATATAATCGAAATGAGGAGTATCGCCCTTTATTAAAACCCCAAGCGCCACTATCCCATCGTATTTCTTAGACGATAATTTCTTAACCGCAACCGGAATCTCAAAAGACCCGGGAACTTTAAATACTTCTATATCGTTTTCATTTATCTCATGTCTTATAAGACAATCCACCGCCCCTTCCAAAAGCTTATCGGAAAGGAAGCTGTTAAACCTTGAAACGACCACGGCTATTTTGAGGCCTTTAGCCGAAAGTTTGCCTTCTTTTATTTTCATAATACCTCCGTTTTATATCATATGTCCCAATTTCATTTTTTTGGTTTTAAGATAATTTTTGTTATAAAAGTTCGGGCTTATTTTAATTGGCATTCTTTTTATTATGTCTATTCCGTAAGCCTTAAGCCCTATTATTTTTTTGGGGTTATTGGTTAAAATCACCATTTTTTTAACGCCTATGTCGCTTAAAATCTGAGCTCCTATTCCGTAATCTCTCAAATCAGCTTTAAAGCCCAGTTTTTCGTTGGCTTCAACCGTATCGTACCCCTTTTCCTGTAAGTGATACGCTTTTATTTTGTTTCCAAGCCCTATACCTCTTCCTTCCTGTCTCATATATAAAAGAACTCCGGAATCGGCCCTGGATATTATTTCAAGCGATTTTTCAAGCTGCGGACCGCAGTCGCATCTAAGCGAAGAAAAAACGTCTCCCGTAAGGCATTCCGAGTGAACCCTTACTATCGTTTCTTTTGATCTTTTTACATCTCCCTTTATCAAAGCGGTATGCTCTATCCCGGTAAGTTTTTCTCTGTATACTCTTATCTCAAACTCTCCGTAGTTTGTGGGTAGAGACGCCTGAGATACCATCTCCACCAGAACCTCTTTTTTTCTTTTGTATTCTATTATTTTTTCTATTGAAGTTATCTTTATTTTATGTTTTCGAGCAAAATCTACAAGGTCGTTGAGTCTGGCCATCCTGCCGTCGTCCTTCATTATTTCGCATATTACGCCCACAGGCTCAAAACCGGCCAGTTTCATCAGATCTGTGGCCGCCTCGGTATGACCGGCTCTTACAAGAACGCCCCCGTCTCGAGAAAGTAGCGGAAATATGTGGCCGGGCCTTGTAAAATCCTCGGGTTTTGAATAAGGATTGGAAAGCGCTTTTATAGTTTTGGCTCTGTCGTAGGCAGATATCCCGGTGGTTATTCCTTTTTTGGCGTCCACGCTTATAAGCCAGTTGGTTTTGTATGGATCGGAATTTGATTTATCCATCGGATAGAGGTTTAACCTTTTAGCCACATCCGAACCGACCGGAACGCATATCAAACCCCTTGCGTATTTGGCGATAAAATTAATGTTTTTCTCGTCGGCAAATCTCGCGGCAAGTATTATATCCCCTTCGTTTTCTCTGTTTTCGTCGTCTACGACTATTACGCACTTGCCTTTTTTAATATCTTTTATTATGTCCTCGACGGAGTCGAAGTTTTTATTCATAATTATATTTTATTTTATTTTTTAAACTTAAAAAACATTTTTAATTTTGTTTTTAAATGATTTTAACAGTTATATTGGCTTTTTTGATATAATTTTTTTATGTCTAAAAAAAATAAAGAAAAAAAATATAAAGCGGAAGAAACGAAAGAAAAAACGAATGGAGTAAAATATTATATTTCCGCGGCGATATTTTTTACGATATCTTATTTCGTTTTAAACGCTTACCTCTCAAAGTTTCCATTCGATCTTGCCAATTTTCTTGAAATGATTAACCCTTTCCAATACCCGACTCCAAAAGTGGGGGGAAACCTATTTTTTATAATTTTTGAAATTATTAAGATTTTATTTTTTACCTTTTCATCGGTAGGATTTGGAAAGTTTGTTTTAAAATCGGCCGGGGTAGAAGAAAATGGGAACGTTTTTTTCATTCTTTCTTATTTTCTGGGGCTTTGCGTTATAGCCTTGTTTAGTTTAATAACGGGGTATGTTTCTTTGATAAACAAATATTTATACCTTTCATTTGCCGCAATCGGTTTTTCGCTCTGGCTTTATTTCTTCTACCTCTCGGGATATAAAATGGGATTAGACATAAAAAACCAAATCAAAGAAAATAAATTATATTTTGTTTTGCTCCTTCCCGTTTTAATCGTAAATCTAATACAATCTTTAGCCCCGGAAATATTCTACGATACTCTGGTTTATCACTTGGGAATACCCAATTACTGGCTTATAAACGATAAGATAGCCGATCTTGGCTATAACATATACTCCAAACTAAGCTTAAACCACTCGGTTCTATATCTGTTTTCTTTGACGGCGTTTGGAGAACAAAATACCCTTCTTCTAAATTATATAACTTCGGTATTTTGCTTTTTGGGGATTGTCTTTTTCTTTGAAAAATATTTTTCAAAAAGAACGACTTTTATGGCCGGATTAATATTTTATTCCATATTCCATGTGGCCCAGTCCTCGCAATCCGCGGCAAGCGACATAATCGCGGCGGCATTTGTTATAGCCGCTTATTATTCCGCCAATAAAGCGATGGAAGAAAAAAAATGGATATGGATCTGTCTATCGGGGTTATTCTCTGGATTTTCGTTTGGAACCAAATACAACACTGCGTTCATAATAATAGCCATACTCCTGTTATTTATATATCAAAAATTAAAGGAAGAAAAATCTAACATATCCGAAATTTTTAAAAGCTTACTCCTTTTTTCTTTAGGATTTTCGGTTTTCTCTATGCCATGGCTTGTCAAAAATTATATAAACTACTCAAATCCGCTGTTTCCTTTCGCATATAAAATATTTAATAAAGATATTTCTTCCATAGACGCGTCGAAAATAGAAGGACTCTTAAACGAAATAAGGCAATTTTCTAAATTCGATTTTGCCACATGGTTAAAACTTCCCTTTTTAATATCCACGGGCCAGATAATAAACTCGGAGTTCTTTACGCCTCTTTTTTTAACTATACTCCCGCTTGCTTTTTTTGTAAAATCCGGCAAAAAAGAGGTAAGAAACCTCTGGATCGTTTTTATCTTTTCATACATCAGCTGGTCCTTTTCTTCAACCACCATAAGACACCTTTTTTCGGCTTATTTTTTAATTTCTATTCTCGCGGCTTATTACATAAACGAGGCTTTTGACGGTTGGCTTAAAAACGCTCTTAAAATTTCTTTTTTTATTACCGTGGTTTTTTCCATAAACTGGATAATTTATCTTATGAAAACGGAAGAAAGATACAGAGTCGTTTTAGGAGAAATAAAAAAAGAAGATTATCTTTCGGTCTCTCATCCTCGATACCCCAATCCCTCCTATTCTCTTATTAAATACATAAACGAGAATCTGGACGAAAACTCAAAAGTTCTTTTTGTCGCGGAGCCGAAAAGTTTTTATATCAAAAAAAAGTTTGAGGCAAGCTCGGTTTTCGACCGAAATCCCTTGGTGGACATAACCATGAAATCTCAAAACGAAAAAGAGATATACGATGAGTTGAAAAAAATGGGATTTACCCATATACTTATAAACATAGCCGAGGCGATAAGAATATCCAGAGGATATAATTTATTCTACTGGAGCGAAAAAGACCTTAAAAAATATCACTCTTTTTTTTCAAAACATCTTCAAACCGAAAAAGAACACGAAAGAATAATAGAAAACAAATTAGCGGAAAAATCCGTTCTTTATAAAATAACGGAAACAAAAACAAAACCGGAGCCGGATTATCTTTTTGAAGTTCTTTCTCCGGGCAATTTGCAATAGATAGTAATTTTTTTTGTATCATATAAAAGTATGGAAAAGCTTTACTCAATATCTCCGCTTGACGGAAGATACCACTCCAAGGTCGACGACCTGAGAGATTATTTTTCCGAATCGGCCCTTATAAACCATAGGATAATGGTGGAATGCGAGTATTTTATTTTCCTTACATCTTATCTAAATTCCAAAAAGAAAGCCGTAAAGAAATTGACGGGCAAAGAGATAAAAGAAATAAGAGAAATATATCTTTTAAAAGACAAAAACGCTTTTGAGGTAAAGAAAATAGAGTTCTCGGGAGATAAAAACATAAAACCGACAAATCACGACGTAAAAGCCGTGGAATACTATCTTAAAAAAACTCTATCGAAAAAAGTAAAAAATAATCTGGAACTTATACACTTCGGACTCACATCCGAGGATGTTAACAATATTTCATATTCCATAATGATATCCTCTTTCCTTAGAGATATTTATATAAAAGAGATAAACCGGCTACTCAAATCTCTTAATTTTTTCGTATTCAAATACTCTAAAACTCCTTTTCCGGCAAGAACTCACGGCCAGATCGCCTCCCCTACCACATTCGGAAAAGAAATAAAAAATTTTTGCGAGAGAATAAACAACCAGAAAAAAGAAATTCAAAAATGCGAGATAAAAATCAAATTAAACGGCGCGGTAGGGAATTATAACGCTTTTGTGGCGGCATATCCGGATATAAACTGGATAGATTTTACAAAAAAATTTACAAACCACTTAAACGCTTTTATAAAACTTTCTTTAAAACCCAATCTCCATACCACCCAAATAGAAAATCACGACTCCTGGGTCGCCATTTTCGACAGGGTAAAACTGATAAACAACATACTGATAGGCTTTTCTCAGGATATCTGGAGATACATAAGCGACGACCTTTTGATATTAAAACCCGTAGAAGGAGAAGTGGGTTCTTCGACCATGCCTCACAAAGTAAACCCCATAAACTTTGAAAATGCGGAAGGCAATTTGCAATTTGCAAACGCCATATTGGAGTTTTTTTCTTCGAAATTTCCAATCTCAAGGATGCAACGAGATCTTACCGATTCCACCGTTGAAAGAAACATAGGAGTGGCTTTCGCTCACTCTTTGATAGGTTTAAGATCTTTAATGGAAGGAATTAACAAAATAACGCTCAATGAGTCCAGAGCTTTAAAAATGATAAAAGAACATCCCGAGGTATATGCCGAAGCCATACAAACCATACTTAGAAAACATCAGGTAAAAGAGGCGTATGAGCGATTAAAAAAACTCACCAGAGGCAACAGGGTAAGCGAAAAAGACATGGAAAATTTTATCGAAAATTCCGATTTAACTCAAAAAATAAAGAAAGAAATTAAGACCGTCTTATCCAAACCTTATATAGGAATTGCGGATAAGCTTTGCAAATCCAAATCGGAGGAATAATGGTTGATATTATCGTAGGAGCTCAAGGGGGGGATGAGGGAAAAGGCAAGATCGCGGCATATCTGGCATTAAAAGACAAAGCCGATTACTGCGTTAAAGTGGGCGGACCGAACGCCGGACACACGGTCTTTTTAAACGGAAAGATTTATCCTTTAAAATCCATCCCCGCGGGATTTGTAAATCCTAAAACCAAGCTTATACTCGCCGCGGGAAGTTATGTCATACTCGAATGGCTTTTAAACGAAATAAAAGAAACTCAAACAGAAAACAGGATAATAATAGATCCTAATTGCGTCGTAATAACGGAAGAACAAAGAAATGCGGAAAGGAAAAATCCTCATCTAATGAACACGATAGGAAGCGTGGGAACCGGGCTTGGCATGGCGATAAAGGACAGAATAGAAAGAAAGAAGATCTTATTTGCAAAAGACGTAAAAGAATTGTCTTGTTTTATTAAATCCGTGCCGGAGCTTTTAAACAAAGAAATATCCAGGAGCAAAAAAATCCTTATAGAAGGAACCCAGGGATTTAAACTTTCTTTATTGCACGGAGAATACCCTTTTGTCACATCCAGAGACACAACCGCATCCACTTTCCTTGCCGAGGTGGGACTCGGACCTAAATACGTAGGCGATATTTACGCGATTTTAAAGCCTTATGTTTCAAGAGTCGGTCCGGGACCGCTTGAGAAAGAAATAACCGACGAAAAAGAGCTTGAAAAATATCACACTCAGGGAAGAGAGGTCGGAAGCGTCAGCAAAAGACTTAGACGAATAGGAGAGTTCGAGTACGAAACCGCAAAAAAAGCGATTATGATAAATTCGGCGACAAAAATAGCGGTAACTCATTTCGACCTTTTATCCCCCAGGATAAAAAAGATTTTGGAGGTAAAAGAAAAAAAAGCTATTAATTTTTTAAAAATTTTAAATAAACTATCGAAAGTTTACCCTTATCCCAAATTGGCTCTTATATCTCAAGGCCCCAATACCGAGGATATAATAGATTTAAGAAAATGAACCTAATAGTTTGTTTAAAACAAATACCTTCGGAAGAATCAATAAAATTCGACTCCAATGGAAATCTGATAAGAGAAAACATAAAGCTCATAAATAACATATACGACGAATACGCGCTTGAAAACGCTTTAATATTAAAAGATAAATACGGTTTTAAAGTAACCGCTATTACCATGGGCCCGACATCCGCCGAAGAAATAATAAGATACGCGATATCAAAAGGAGTCGACGAAGGATATCTGATAACCGATCCCAAACTAAAAGGTTCGGACGCTTTTATAACCTCTATGGTAATATCGAAAGCGATAGAAAAAATAAAAAAAGAAGAAGATTATGCGGTATTTTTCGGATTAAAGTCGGGAGACGGAGAAACGGGGGTGGTGGCCTCCGAGGTTTCCAGGTTTTTGAAAATACCGGTTGTATGCGGGGTCTCTGAAATAGATTTTTTCGAAAATTGTTTTTTTGCAACTCAACTTTTGTCTTTTGAAACCGTTAAACTAAAAATTCAAAAACCGTGTTGCCTATCCTTCGATTTGTCAAAAATCAAGTTTAGAGTGGTGTCCATAAAAAACAAAATAAAATCCAAAAACTTTATCGTTCCAAAGTTTTCTCTTTCTGACTTAAACCTCGAAATAGACGGTATAAAAGATAGCCCGACAAAAGTTTTAGATTTAAAAGAGGTCCAAACAAACTCTCAAAGAAATTTTGAGGAATTAAAATTGGAAAATCCGGAGGATATCGAAAAAATTAAAAAAATAATATATGAATAAAAAAGCTTTGATAATAATAAAAGAAAACGAGGAAAAAGAACTTAATCGAATATTAAACCTGCTCGACCAATTTGTATCGGAGCGTAAAACCGTCGTTATATCTATCTCCGAAAAGGGAACGGAAATAAAAAACAAAGATTTCTTATTAAAATCGGACAACTTTTTCAATGAAAACATAACGTCTGAGTTGTTAAAAATAATAGCCGAAATCGGGCCTCAAATAATAATCTCTTCTTCTTCTAACGAAATAAAGAATCTAATGGCTCAGATTGCCATAGAACTAAAATCCGGAATACTTACCGACTGTCATAGTTTAATATTGGAAAACGGAAATCTATACGCGGAAAAATACGCCTACGGCGGAGACATATCCGCAAGACTTATATCCTTATCCGAGACTAAAATAATAACGATAAATGCTTCCGATAATTCTTCTAACGAACTAATAGAAAAAAAATTCAAAGAGATTTTAGTCGCAAAAAGCTCAAAAATCGAAACGATATCGAAAGAAAAAAAAGAATCGGAGCTAACGCCGGACAAATCGGACAAAGTAATAGGCGTAGGAAGGGGAGTTAGAGCCGAGGATATTTCGTTAATAAAAAAATTCGCTTCATCCATAAAAGCCGCCGTCGGATATACCAGACCCTTAATACACGAAGGGGTGGCAAATCACGATTACCAGATAGGAATAACGGGGAAAATAATTTCTCCCAAGTTATACATCGCAATAGGGATATCCGGGAAAGAGTATCACATAAAAGGGATAGAAAAAGCGAAAACCATAATATCCGTAAACACCGATCCCAACGCTCCTATAAAAAAGATATCGGATTATTTTATATGTTTGGATTATAAAAATTTTCTTCAAAAAATATTAACCGAAAAGTAAATATAATACTAATTTTTTTGTATAATAATCTGAGGGGTTTAGAGAATAAATTTGCCCCTTAAAAAGGAGAGTTTATGCCTAAAACATCTACAAAAAACAAAAAAAACACATTAAAAAAGGTTTCTAAAGAAGAGCTTATTAAAAAAGCCAACAAACCGGCGGAAGATGCGATGAAAATGCATCCCTTTTACAAAGGAAAGATAGAAGTGACGCCTAAAGCATGCATAAGAACATACGACGATTTCGCCATATGGTATACTCCCGGGGTTGCGGCGGTATGCAAAGACATACACAAAAACCCGGAAAAAGTATTCGAACATACAAACAAAGGAAATACCGTCGCCGTGGTAACCGACGGGACAAGGATTTTAGGTTTGGGAGACATCGGCCCCGAAGCCGGTATGCCCGTTATGGAAGGAAAAGCGATGCTTTTTAAGTATCTTGGGGGAGTGGACGCCGTTTCCATATGCTTAAATACAAAAGACCCTGACGAAATAATAAAAACCGTATCTTACTTGGAGCCGTGTTTTGGCGGAATAAATTTAGAGGACATTGAACAACCCAAGTGTTTTTATATACTCGATGAGCTCAGGAAAAGGATGAAAATACCCGTATGGCACGACGACCAGCAGGGTACCGCCACAGTCTGTTTAGCCGGTCTTATAAACGCTTTAAAAATAGCCGGCAAAAAAATATCGGATGTTAAAATAGTTCTTTTAGGAGCGGGAGCGGCAAACATAAGAATAGGAATTTTGTATATGAAATACGGAGCCAAACCCGGAAACCTAATATACGTAGATTCCAAGGGAATACTCCATAAAGGAAGAACAGATTTGCAAAACCATAAGGAAAAATGGCATATGTGCCAGATAACCAACAAAGACCAGATAACCGGCGGACTTAAAGAAGCGCTTGTCGGAGCGGATGTTTTAAGCGCGGCTTCCACACCGGGACCCGATGTGGTAAAAAAAGAATGGGTAAGCGCAATGAATAAAAACGCGATAGTTTTCGTTACCGCCAACCCCATACCCGAGATGTGGCCGTGGGACGCCAAAGAAGCCGGAGCAAAAGTGGTCGCTACGGGCAGAAGCGATTTTCCCAATCAGGTTAACAACTCTTTGGGATTTCCCGGAATATTCAGAGGAGCTCTGGACGTTCATGCCAAAACCATAACCGACGAGATGTGCATAGCCGCGGCGGAGGCTTTGGCTAAATACGCCGAGAAAAAGGGAATAAACGAAGACTACATAATCCCGCTTATGAGCGAGCCGGAGGTTTATGTTCAGGAAGCGGTCGCGGTTGGACTCAAAGCAATAGAACAGGGCATAGCCAGAGTTAAACTCACCGAAAAACAGTTGAGAAAATCCGCGGAAGAAAAAATATTCAGAGCCATAAAAGACACAAAAATGAGGATGGAAAAAGGGATAATATCCAAATTTAAATAGACCTCATTTTTTTGTATAATATAGATATGGCACCGTAGCTCAGTTGGTTAGAGCGGGCGTTTCATAAGCGTCAGGTCGGAGGTTCGATCCCTCCCGGTGCCATAAAATCTTAAGGGGAAAATAAAAATCCGAGAGGTTTAAGATGAACGATGTTTTTTTAACGAAAGAAGGTTATCAAAAAATACAAGAAGAATTAAACAATTTATATAAAGAAAAACAAGAGATAAATCAGGAGATTCAAGAAACGAGAGAACAGGGAGACTTGAGAGAAAACGCCGGATATCAGTACGCCAAAGAAAAACAGCTAAAGATATTAAGAAGAATATCGGAACTTGAAACGATGATAAGAAAAGCCAGAATAGTAAACGAAAACGAAATAAACAAAGACGAAATAAGAATGGGAGCAAAGATAAAAATAATGGATTTAAAATCGGGAGACGAAAAAAATTATTGCATAGTTTCGGTGGCCGAATCGGACCCGTTAAATGGAAAAATTTCAATAAACTCTCCTCTGGCTCAAGGGTTGTTAGGAGCTAAAATAGATGAGATAAGAAAAATAAGCTTGCCAAACGGCGAAAAAGAATTTAAAATATTAAGTATAGAGTACTGATAAGGAGGAAAAGATGGCTTTCTGGGGACAAAAAGACGATAAAAATCCTCAACAACCTCAACAATCCCAAAACCAACAACCGATTTCTCAAAATAACATTTCCAAATATAACTCTCTGGAAGAGGCATATAACGAACTTTTAAATTCTAAGCTTAAATCTCCGGCCATAGACCTTGCGATTAAAATGAGCGATATGATTTTAGAATATGCCATAAAAGAAAGAGCCAGCGACATACATATAGAAGGCCAGGGTCAAAACCTGAGGGTAAGATTTAGAATAGACGGAATACTTCACGACGTGTTAAACGTTCAAAAAAACCCGCAGCTTCCGTTGACTCAAAGAATAAGGGTCCTTGCGGGATTTGATCCGGAACCGCCATCTTCTTATAGAAACGAGGAAGGCAGATTCCAAAAAATAATAAACAACAGAGCCATTCAGGTTAGAGTATCTTCTTTTCCTACGATAAACGGCGAAAAATTGGTGCTTAGAGTTTTAGATAAAGGACAGTTGGGTCTGGATATAGAACAATTGGGCATGGACGCGGATACCATATCCTTGATTAAAAAGATAATAAGAAATCCGTACGGTATCTTTTTTGTAACCGGCGCAACAGGTTCCGGAAAAACTACAACCCTTTATGCAATGCTTAAAAACATAAACGCGCCTTCCATAAACATAATAACTCTGGAAGACCCGGTGGAATACAGGCTTGAAGGAATAAACCAATCTCAGATAAACGTAAAATCGGGGTTTACATGGTCCGAAGGGCTTAGAACGATATTGAGGCAAGACCCTGATGTAATAATGATAGGAGAGATAAGAGACTATGAAACGGCGGAGATATCGTTAAGAGCCGCTTTAACCGGCCATTTGTTGTTTACAACCATACATACCATAAACGCACCAAGCACTATAGAAAGGCTTTTTGAAATGGGAATTCCTCCTTTTTTAATGGCTTCATCCATGATAGGGGCGATGTCTCAAAGGCTTGTTAGAAAGGTATGTCCCAAATGCTCCAAAAAAGCCGCGGCCCCAAGCGAGGCGAGCGTAAACGAATTTATAAAGAATATGGATCCGTTTGAAGGCAGAATAGTCAAAGACTTGTTGCTTCAACCTAATGCCGATTACAGGGTAGCAAACGAAGGGGGATGCCCAGAATGTAGAGGAACTGGGTATATGGGAAGAACGGGCATATTCGAGCTTATGCTTATGAACGAAGACATAAGAAAAGAAGTTTTAAACCACTCTCCAACAGACGTTATTAAAAAAGCCGCGATACAAAGCGGCAAGATGAGAACGCTTTTAATGGACGGCATACATAAAGCGAGAGCCGGACACACCACGCTTGCTGAAGTCATAAGAGTGACGGCCACTATGGTTTAAGTCTTTTCTAACCCAAATAATGAAAAATCTGGCTGTTTTAAAATTCGGCGGTTCTTCTCTTTCCAATTCGGACAAAATCAGTTTTGTTTCCAATAGAATAAAATCTTTTTTAAAAAAATACAAAAAGCTTATAGTAGTACTTTCCGCTCCGGCCGATATAACGGACGATCTTTTAAAAATATCTAAAAAATTTTCGTCCGACCCCAGAAGCTTAGACATGCTTTTATCCTCGGGCGAAAACATAAGCATATCTCTTATGAATATGGCTTTGAACGCAAATAATTTGAAATCCATAGCTTTAAATCAATACCAGGCGGAAATAAAAACCACATCAATCTACGGCAACTCAAAAATATTATCCATAAACAAGAAAAAGATTATAGGTCTTTTCAAAGGATACGATGTTATCATACTCCCTGGTTTTGTTGGAATAGACAAAAATTTAAACATAACCACTCTCGGAAGGGGAGGGTCGGACTATACCGCGGTTTATATATCGAAAATATTCGATTCGCCATGTTATCTTTTAAGCGACATAAAAGGAGTTTATTCTTCAAACCCTTCAAAAATAGAGTGCGCCAAAAAATTAAAAGAAATATCGTATAAAGAACTCTTTGAGATTTCAAAAGTGGATTTTGAAATTAGACAAACAAAAGCCATACGATACGCCATGAAAAAAAACATAAGACTCTATTTAGGCTCAAGCGTGGAAAATTCAAAACCCACGTTAATAAGAAACTATACTCAAAATTTTAAACCTAAAATCAAATATATTTCCTTAGCTCGAAACGAAAACGAGACAAAGATATACATGATAGGAGAAAAGATAATATCCAGAAAGGATTTGATAAAAAAAGCAAAAAAATATTTCTTTAAAAAATTGTGTTTAAAGGAAAATAATATAACTCTTTTATTTCAAAAATGCGACGAAAAAAGCCTGATAAAAAAACTTTATAAAGATTTCGTTCTAAAATAAAAACCTATACCAAAAATTTTCCCTTGTTTTCAAAGAAATTTCCGTTCAAATAAGACAATCTTCCTCTCAAAAAAACCGCTTTTGTCTTGCCGTAAAGCTTAAATCCTTCAAACACCGAATAATCCGATTTGTGAAAAAGTTCTTTCGCTCTTACCATAAAACTTTCATTAGGATCGAAAACAAAAATATCCGCATAGTACCCTTTTTTTATTTCTCCTTTTTTAGAAATTGAAAATATTTTCGCTGGGTTAAAAGCCGTCAGTTCCATAAGACGGAACAAACTTAGATTTCCTTTTTTAACTCCGAACGTATATAGGAAAGGGAACATTATCTGAGAAGAGGCTATACCCATGGGTATTTTGGTAATATCGTTTTTATTGATTATTTTATCGCTAATATTAAAAGCGCAGGAGTCTGTCGCAAAAACGTCGAATTGGGATATTTCGGAAAGCAGTTTTTTTTGATTTTCCTTGCTTCTTACTGGAGGGGTAAATGTATACAAAAAGTTATTCTTTCTTTTATAAATTTCTTCGTTAAATCCTAAATATTGAGGACATGTTTCCGCATAGACATCGAAACCTTTAGTTTTATATTCCGTTATCATATCCAAAGATTTCGCCGAGGAGATATGAACGAAATAAATCTTTGCGTTGAATTTCTCATTTAATTTTAGAATCTTTAAAACTGCGTAATTTTCCGAAAATTCATCTCTTATTATGTTGTGAAATTCTATTTTTTTATAATTTTTTTTATTTTTCGTTGTGTTATAGCTTATAAAAGAATCGTCTTCGGCATGAACGCAAACCACGATATCGTTTTTTGCCGCGATATCCAGTATATGCGCCATATTCTCTTCACAGCTCATAAGACCGCGATTTTTATATGTGGTGAATATCTTAATCGAATTTATTCCTTTTTCTTTTATTTTTAAAAGCCTTGCTTTCAAATCTGCGAAATTTTCCAATCCCTTTATAACGGCGTGAAAACTATAATCGCATAAAGAATTTTCGGCCTCTTTTATTCTTGAGTTTATATCTTTTATCGGATTTTTCTCATCTCCTTCGGTAAAATCTATGAAGGTAGTTATTCCTCCGGCTATGCAGGCTTTTGAGCCGGAAAAGAAATCGTCCGAGTTATATTTTCCATTTCCAAGATTAAGTTTAAAATGAGTATGTGAATCTATAAGACCGGGAAAAGCGGTAAGCCCGTTAAAATCCATCGTTTGAGCTTCAATTTTGGGCTCTTTGCCCGAATAAAAAATTTCTTCTATTATTTCATCTTTTATTAAAATCGAAGATTTAACGGTTTTTTGTAATTTTAGATCTAAAATTTTTAGGTTTTTTAATAATATTTTTTTCACTTTTCTTTATATGAAAACAATACCGAAAAACTTACTATCGTAGCGGCGATAACCACAAAGGAATAAAGAACTATAAAACCCCAGAGTTCTTGCATGGTCGTAACCGTTTTTACGGTTCTATTAAAAAAATAAACCGAAAAACCGACGGCACAAAGCCAGAAAGATAAGAAAATAGCTTTTACTACAAAACCTATCATAATAAAATTTTACAAAATTAAAAAACTTTATTGTAAAGATCTTGACTTTTTGAAAAAATTTTTTTAGCTTTGGCGATATCGGTCTCGATTTGTTTTATTAACTCTTTGATATCTGAAAATTTCATTTCATTGCGAATCTTTTCGATAAAAAAAACTTCCAGTGTTTTTCCGTATATCTCTCTATCAAAATCCAATAGATGAACTTCCGCCATAAGCTTCATTCCCAGCGTCTTGAGAGTCGGCCTTACGCCGATGCTGGCTACGGCTTTATAATATTTACTTTCAATTTTAACGATTACCGCGAATATTCCTTTCGGGAGAATTTTTACCGGATCTACTTCCAAATTTGCCGTGGGATATCCCATTTTTCTGCCTATTCCGGCCCCTTTTATTACAACCCCCGATATGGAATAGTTTCTTCCCAAGCAAAAGTTGGCTTCTTTTATCCTTCCGGAGTGAAGGAACTGCCTTATCAAAGAAGAGGAAATTTTATGATGTTTGTATTTTACAAATTGTAGTACTTTGCATTTAAGACCGTTTATTTTGGATATTTCTTTAAGCCATAAGTAATTGGCTTCTCTGTTTCTGCCTATGGAAAAATCTTTGCCTACGACTATAAATTTCGGGTCGTATTTTTTAATTATAAAATCCGCAAAAAATTCAAGAGCGGTTTTTTGGGAAAGATTCTTGCTAAAATTAATTTTTACTATTTCTTCCACTCCTAAAGATTTTAAAATCTTCTCTCTCTCTTTCGGGGTAGTGATAATATTGTCCTTCCAATTTTTATGAATATAAAGTTTTGGGGGAATGGGAAAAAATATTACCACCGATTTTAAATTGTTTTTAAGGCAATAACCTGTCAATTCTTTGATTATCTTTTGATGTCCTAAATGAACTCCGTCGTAACTTCCTATAGTAACAGCGCATTTCATTTTAGCAACTTTATAACTGCGGAGTATTCCATCTTTTCTATATCTTTATCTTTTACGGCGTCTTTTACCGAATATTCTCCGATATTAAGTCTTCTTAACTCCGAAAGAGTTCCGCCGCATCCCAACAAAACTCCCATCTGATGAGCTATGGATCTTATATAAGTACCGCTTGAACATTTTATTTTAAAAACTAAATTCTCTCCTCGTATCTTCCAATCCAACCAGTTAATGTTTACGATCCTGTTAATAGATGGAACCGATTTATTTTGTCTTGCAAGCTTATACAAAGTCTGTCCTTTATATTTAACGGCCGAATAAGGGGGGACTTGCTGAATTATATTTCCGCTTAACAAATCTATCGCGGATTTAACCGATTTTTCCATTATCTCCACTTTTATTTGTTTTAATATCTTTCCGTCCGTATCCCATGTGTCTGTTTCCATTCCGAATTTTATGTTGCCTTCATATACCTTGTCCAGCTTTTGAAATTTATCCTGCATTTTAGTGGATTTGCCTACAAGTATTATCAAAAGACCGGTGGCTAAAGGATCCAGTGTCCCGGTATGTCCCACTCTTTTTATTTTAAGTTTTTTCCTTATTATATCCACTACGTCATGAGAAGTCAATTTCGGTGATTTATCTATAAATAATATTCCGTAAGGTTCCGTACGAAGATTTTTTATCATAAATATTTTTTGATTTCGTCCAAAATTTTTTCTTTAAGTTTTTTTATGTCCGTTTTTTGTTTGGAAATCTTAAAACCGCTTGCGTTCTTATGCCCGCCTCCGCCGAATGCCGAAGCCACTTTGGAAACGTCCACTTTCCCTTTGGAGCGAAATGTTACGCTGTATTTTTCTTCGTCTTCTTTTAAAAGTATAGAGACCTTTATGCCGTCTATCATCATAGGATAATTAACTATGCTTTCGGTGTGTTCAAAACCTGCTTTAAATTCCTTAAAATCCGCCTGCGATAATATCATTAACGCTATTTTGCCAGAGAAAATTTCCATATTCTCTATCGCCCTTCCCAATAGTTTTATATTCTGATATGTGGTCTTTAAAAAGAAGTTATCGTTTAATTTTGAAAAATTAAATTTATATTTTAAAAGTTCCGAGACTATCAGATGCGTTTTATCGTTTGTTTGAGGATAGTGAAATCTTCCGGTATCGGTCACTATACCGGAGTATAAAAGCATCGCTATGTTCTTGTCTATCTTAAAATTTAATTGTTTAAACAATCTGAATATTATTTCCGAAGTAGAGGGGGATTTAAAATCCAGTATGTTAAGGTCGGCATACCTTTTGGCTGTTCTATGATGGTCTATGCTTATTTTATTTTTAAATTCAATTTTTGTAACTTCCAACCCCGCTCTGTCCGGAGTGGAACACTCGAAAAAGATGGCCGTATCGTATTTTTTGGAGGTTATTTTGTTTTTTATTTTCCGACTATATGGAAGTACCGAAAGGTTTTGAGGAAGAGTGTCGTGAGAATAAAGATAAATTTGTTTTTTTAGTTTCTTAAGATAAGAATAAACGGACAGCATACTTCCTACGGCGTCAGCATCAGGGTTTAAATGTATGGTAAGGAAAAAGGTTTTGCTTCGATTTACGATTTCTTTAAATTTATTTATTTCCTTCGCCGGAAGTTTCATCTTTTTTCTCCGAAGAAATTTTCTTAAGTATCTCTTCTATCTTTTGCGCTTTTTGGGGGGTAGAATCGAATTTAAAGTATATGTTTGGAACATATTTTGTTTTTATTCTCTTTCTTATTATTGATTTTATTTCAAAAGATAAAGAATTTAGTTTTTCCAGAAGAAGATTTATTTTTTTTTCTTTAGATTTCTCGTCGCTTTCGAATATGGAAAAATATACGTTAAGGACTTTTCCTTCGTCTAAAAGTTCGGTATCCGTTACGGTAAAAAAAGCTATTTCCTTTATGTCTTCTCTGTTAGATAAAGCCATATTTATTTCGTTCAAAAACACCGATTTAAGCCTGTCATCTCTCCAATTCATTTATTCTCCTTATCCTTTCCTCTTTTACATAAGCGACTATGATATCTCCCTCCTCGAAATTTTTAAACCCTTCAATTAATATTCCGCATTCATGCCCCTTTTCCATTTCCTTTACGTCTTCCTTTACTTTTTTTAGTCCGGAAATCTTCCCTTCTCCAACGACTTCTCCGTTTCTTATTATCTTTACCATTGCGTTTCTTGCGACTTTTCCTTCTATCACCATGGAACCGGCCACTTTACCAACGGATATGTCGAATATCTTCTTAATCTCAGCCTTACCTATCTCAACATCCACAATCTCCGGTTCTAACATTCCGTTCAAAGCCGCTTTCATATCCTCGAATAGTTCGTATATTATCTTGTATATCCTTATTTCTACACCGTTTTCTTTGGCCTTTTCTTTTATCTCATCCGAGGCTTTTATGTTGAAGCCGAATATTATTCCGTTGGAAGCCTTAGCCAAAGCTATGTCGGATTCGTTTACGTCTCCTATTCCGGTATGAAGTATATGTATGGCAACCTCGGAGTTTGCAAACTTCTCAAGGCTATCTCTTATGGCCTGAAGAGAGCCGTAAACGTCGGTCTTTAATATTATGTTTAACTTTTTAATAAGATTTTGCTCTATCTGAGATTTTAAAGAAAGCAATGATATGTTTTTTTGGTGAAGTATATTATCTTTTCTTATCTGTTTCCTATTTTCCGCTATTTCTCTCGCCTTCTTTTCGCTTTCAACTACTTTTAAAACGTCTCCCGGAACCGGTATTTCTTCGTTTATTCCTAAAAGTTCCGCCGGCATTGAAGGAAGCAATTCTTTAAGCCTTTGTCCTCTGTCGTCCACAAGAGCCTTTACTTTGCCGAAGGTGGTGCCTACCACGAAACTGTCTCCGATTTTTATGGTACCTTTTGTACATATAACGGTGGAAACTATTCCTCTCTTGGAGTCTTTTTTCGCCTCAACTATTACTCCCAACCCTTTCGATTCATAATTTGCCTTAAGCTCCATTATCTCCGCCTGCAACAAAACTATTTCTAATAACTTGTCTATATTGATTTTTTTCTTTGCGGATATCTCTACCATAGGCACCTTGCCGCCCCAGTCCTCCGGTATCAAATCGTAGGCGGAAAGCTGTTGTTTTATGTTATTTGGATTAGCCTGCGGAAGGTCTATTTTGTTTATCGCTACGATTATCGGAACATTTGCCGCTTTTGCGTGATTTATGGCTTCTACGGTCTGAGGCATAACTCCGTCAACCGCAGATACCACAAGTATTACTATGTCGGTTATTTTAACGCCCTGGGCTCTCATCGCCGTAAAAGCTTCGTGACCGGGAGTATCTAAAACGGTTATGTTTCCTTTAGGAGTTCTTATCATGTATGCGCCTATGTGTTGAGTTATCTGTCCCGCCTCTGTATCTACGACATTGGATTGCCTTAATGCGTCGAGAAGCGTCGTTTTTCCATGATCCACATGCCCCATTATGGTTATTACCGGGGACCTCGGTTTTAATTTGTATGGATCGTCCTTTTCATCCTCGTCGGCTATAACCGTATCCTCAAAAGCCGGAATAAATTCAAGTTCATAACCGTAATCTAAACTTACGACGGCGGCCACATCTTCTTCCAATTTTTGAGTTATGGAAGCGAATATTCCCATGCTCATAAGTTTTTTTATCAAATCTACGGCCTTTATTCCTAATTTCTCCGCAAGATCCCTAACGGTAAGAGTGGTCGATACTTTGAGTTTTTTATACTCTACCCCTTCCTTTTTTTCTATCTTTATTTTTTCTTCTTTTTTGGGTTCTTCCGATTTTTGCTGAGTTTTGGGTTTTTCTTCGGTTTTTTCTTCTTTTTTGGTTTTATCTTCCTTCTTTTTATCTTGATGTTTTGCGGATTTGGTTTCTTTTATCTCATATGTTACGAAATTTGCTTCTTCGGTTTTCGGCTCTGGCGATTCCGATTTTATAACCGGCTCTTCGACTTTGCTCTGCTTATCTTTAACTTTAGGCTTATTTTCTTCGGTTTTTTTATTCTCTGTATCTTTGTCTTTATGTTTTATAGCATCGGGTTCTTTCAAAGGAGGTTCCTGCTGTTTTGTTTTATGAGCCGCCGAAGTTTTTTGCGTTTGTTTAGTTGCTTTATCTACGGTAGTTTTTTTGATACTCTTAGTTTCTTCATTAACTGGCTCAATCGTTTGTTCTATGTCCTTTTCGGCGGTTTTCTCTTCCGCTTTTTCTTGTTTTTTAATTTCTTCTTCTTTCTGTTTCTTTTTAGCTAAAAAAGCTTTTAATTTATCCTTATCCACCTTTACTTCTTTTTTTCTTCCGGTTATTTTATCTATAGAAATTTTTTTTATCGTTTTTTCTTCTTTTCCTTCCATTTGGTACTCCTTTTATAAAGATAAGAGAAATATAATTATTCCTTATCTTTTTCTTCTTCGGATTTTTTGTCGAGATATTTTTTAACGGATTCTATTATTTTTTGAGCCGTTTTTTCGCCTATTCCGGAAAGACTTGAAAGGTCTTCAGTTTTCATCTGAGCCAATTTTTCTGGGTCGTTATATCCCATCTTAACGAGTGTTTCGGCAACTTTTTGAGTTATTCCTTCTATCTCCGTCAATTTTTTTACCTGTTTTTTGAATGACTCGCTTGATTCTTTTTGTTTATCCGACTCTGATTTTATTTCAAACGTATATTCCGTCAATCTTTCCACAAGAGCCTTATTTATTCCGTCTCTGCCGTAAGCTATCTCTACCTGATCATCCGGCACCACTATTATGGCCATCTTATTGGCTTTGTCTATGGAAACGGAAGAAACTTTTGCGGGGGAAAAAGCCTTGGCAATAACCTGAACTATATCGTCTGAAAAAGGTATAAGGTCAATTTTTTCGTTTGCAAGCTCGGCCATTATGGCTTTTATTCTCGATCCTTTGACCCCAACGCAAGCTCCGACCGGATCTATTTTGGGAGAATTACTTTTAACTATAATTTTGGATCTTACTCCAGCCTCTCTAACTATTTTTACCACTTCAACTATCCCGTCGTATATTTCCGGTATTTCATTTTGAAGTATCGCTTTCATAAACTCTACCGACGAGCGAGAAAGAATCACCTGAGGGGTTTTGTTTTTTTCTACCCTTTGTATTATGGCTTTTACTCTGTCGTTTACTGAGTATTTCTCTCTTCTTATTTGTTCCGAAAACGGAAGCATAGCTTCGGCTTTTCCTAAATTTACAAGTATGTCCCTATTGTTTATGTGCGTAACAAGTCCTGTAACTATTTCTCCAATTCTGGGAGCAAATTCGTTATAAGTTTTATCTCTTTCCGAAATCCTTATTTTTTGGAGAAGCGTTTGTTTGGCTATTTGAGAAGCTATTCTTGAAAACTCATCCACATCGACCGGAATTTTTACCTTTTCTCCAATCTTTGCGTCCGGATTATATTTTTTCGCTTCATCTAAGGTGATTTCAAGCTCCTCCATAGGTGAATCTTCCACCACATCTTTGACAAAATAAGCCTTCATCTCCGCAGTATTTGGATCTACTTCCGCTTCTATCTGTACAACCTTTCCATAGTACTTTCTAAGCGCGGTAACTATGGACTCGCTTATCGTTTTAAATATTTCTTCCTTTTTAATGTTTTTATCTTTCTCAAGTTGTTCTATTATGGCCATGAATTCGCTTCTGCTTTTAAATAACTTATCCATAAGATCTCCTTCTTTAATTAATTTTTTTAAATAGTTCCGTGTCGTCCGGATTAAGTCTTACTTCCTGTATCTCATCCATACCAAACTTAAGATTATCTTCAAAGTACGCCGTATTGTCTTTAAAATCGACAATCTTAGAATAATAAACTTTAGAGCCTTCGAAAGGTTTTTTAAGAGTTATCTTAACGTCTTTTCCTTTAAATCTGATAAAATCCGAAGGCTTCTTTATAATTCTATCCACTCCCGGGGAAGAAACTTCAAGAACATAAGAAGTGGTTATAACCGAGTTCATATCTATATAAGAACCTATTTTATCAGACCATTCTTCGCAATCCTTAAGGGTGACACTTCCTTCAATCTTATCTATAAAAATCTGAACAACTAAAGATTTTGCCCTATAAATTTTTATATCGACTATATCGAAACCGCTATCCTGAAATATCGGTTCAAGTTTTTTTTCCAATTCAATCGAGTCCATAAACTCCTCTATAATAAAAAAGTGGCATTAAAGCCACTTTTCAAATAATTAGGGGCTAATAATAGAGTCAATCGCCCTATAATAATATGATAGCATAAAAGGAAGGAGAAAAACAAGAAAAACTATCTTCCCAAAGATTCTATCACGAAGCTTTTTCTTAATTTATCCACTTCTTCCGGATTTATATCCACTACCCCAAGTCCCTCTCTCGATTGACAATCTAAAAGAAGCTCGCCGGAAGGAGAAAAGCAAACGGAATATCCTTTATATTCGTTGCCTTTATCGTCCTCTCCTATGGAATTTACTCCTATGGCATAAGCCTGATTTTCTATGGCTCTCGCTTGTAAAAGAGAAGTCCAGTGATTTATTCTTTGATAAGGCCATGCCGCTATGACGACATATAAAGAAGTTATTTTTGAGTTTTTCCAGAATATGACTGGAAATCTCAAATCGAAACAAATAAAAGGAGTAACCCTAAACCCTTCCATATCGAAATTGGAAGTTTTCTTGCCTTTTTTATAAAATTTATTTTCTTTTCCCGGAGAAAAAAGATTTATCTTGGAATATTCGTTTATCCTTTCTCCGTTTCTATTTAATGTTATAAACTTGTTTTGTTTGTTTTCCACTCCTCCGAAGGATATGTTGGTATGATATCTTTTGGCCATCGCACTAAAAAAATTCAAATCGTCTTCCGAAAGAGAAGAGTTCTTTATGTTGTTTGTAAAGCCGGAAAGAGTCATCTCGGGAAATATTATCCAATCCACGCCTCTTATATCGGAAGTTTGTATTAACTTAAGTATTTTCGATTTGTTATATTTTTTGTCTTCCCATTTTATTTTATATTGAAAAAGTCCTATCTTCATATTTTAAAACCCTCCCCGATCATATCTCCGATTTGACTGTCGATATAAATTTTTCGACATCCGATATCTTAATTCTGATAATGGAATTATCCCTTCTCTTTTTTATTTCCATTTCATTTGAAGATATCGTTTTTTTGCTTATCACTATTCTGTAAGGAATTCCTATAAGATCGGCGTCGTTAAACTTAACTCCCGCCCTTTCATCCCTATCGTCCCATAAAACTTCTATATTATTTTCCGTTAAACGATTGTATATATCCAGAGATATTTTCATAACGTTTTCGTCCTCGGTTTCTACGCTAACCATATATACATGAAAAGGAGCTATTTGTATGGGCCATATTATTCCTTTCTCGTCGTTATACTGCTCTATGGCTGCGGCTACGGTTCTTGAAACCCCTATACCGTAACATCCCATCTCCATAGGTCTTTTTTCTTGTTTTTCGTCCAAAAAGAAACACTCAAGCTTAGCGGAATATTTGGTTCCCAATTTAAAAACCTGTCCGACCTCTATGCCTCTGGCAAAAGTTAGTTTTTTGCCGCATTTCAAGCATCTATCGCCTTCCGAAGCTATTTTTATATCGGCCCAGATATCCGGCGAGTAGTCTCGAGGATAATTTACATTAATCGTATGAGCGTCGTCTTTATTGGCGCCGGAAACGCCGTTTAAAACTCCTCTGAGGTGATAGTCAGCTATTATTATGTCTATTTTATATCCGTTTTTCGCGGCTATTTCTTTAATACCTACCGGACCGGCATACCCTACCTTTGTCCCTACTATTTTAGAGTATTCTTCTTCGCTTATCTTTTCTATTTTTTCGGCTTTTATGTTTTTTATTATCTTGTCTTCGTTAAACTGATGGTCTCCTCTTATTAGAGCAAGAATTATTTTCGAATCGTCAGCTTTATAAAACATCGTTTTTATAAACCTGTCGGAGGGGATTTTGAGGAAATCGGAAACCTCATCGACGGTAAATTTATTAGGGGTGGGTATATCTTTAATATCTAAAAAATCTTTTTCGTTTGTTTTATCTTTAAACTCTAAAATCTCCGCTTTTTCGGTGTTTGCGGCGTAACCGCATTCGCAGGCCGCAATCTCGGCTTCGCCAGTATTTGCGAGAACCATAAACTCGTGAGAATAATTGCCGCCTATAGCGCCGGTTACCGCCTCGACCGCCCTAAAATCAAGGCCGCATCTTTTAAATATCAAGTTATAGCAATCGTATAACTTCCAATACCACTCAAGACAGTTTTTCTCGTCGGTATGAAACGAATAAGCGTCTTTCATATAAAACTCTCTCGAGCGCATAACGCCGAATCTCGGTCTTATTTCGTCTCTAAACTTAAGTCCGAACTGATACAACAAAATGGGAAGTTGTCTGTGAGAATTGGTCTCTTTTCTTACAAGGTCGGTTATCACCTCTTCCGCAGTCGGCGCAAAACAATACTCCTGCTCTTTTCTGTCTTTTATTCTTAAAAGTTCTTTTCCGTATACGTTCCATCTTCCGGTTTTTAACCATAATTCCTTGGGCTGTATAACCGGAAGCCATACCTCGACTCCTCCGACCTTATCCATCTCTTCTCTTATTATATTTTCCACTTTCTTTAAAACTCTAAATCCCAAAGGTAACCACTCATATATGCCGCTTGCCAATTTCCTTATCATCCCCGATTTAATCATCAGTTTTGCCGATATGTTATCGGCATCCGATGGTGTTTCTCTGATAGTGTTTAAAAAATATCTTGTTCGCCTCATCTTTTCTCCTTTTAATAAGATCTTATCTTTTTTATAATCTGATTAATCCACTCGCTCTCTTTTATTACCTTGACTTGTTTTCCGTTTTCTATCCATATTCCCTTTCCCTTGCCCCCGCATATTCCGAAATCCGCATCTTTCGCCTCTCCGGGCCCGTTTACCACGCATCCCATAACGGCTATTTTTAAACCTTCCGCTTTTTTTCTTATCCAAGAGTTGGAATAAATCTCATCCTCAAGTTTATGAACCAAATCTATAAGATTTATCTGGGTTCTTCCGCATGTGGGACAGGATATGATTTCCGGTCCGTATTTTCTAAGCTTCAAAGCTTTAAGTATCTCAAATCCGACTCTTACTTCCTTAACCGGATCTTCGGTAAGAGAAACTCTTATCGTCTCCCCTATACCTTTGGAAAGAAGATTTGAAATCAGTATCGAAGATTTAACTATTCCCCCGATCATCGTGCCGGCTTCGGTAACTCCCAAATGAAGAGGTATGTCGGTTTTTGAAGCGAATATTTCGTTGGCCATCTCCGTTCTTTCTATATCGTCCGCCTTTAAAGAAACGATTATATCTTTAAAGTCCATGTCCTCAAGTATTTTTACTTCTTCCATGGCCTCTTTTACCATTTCCAAAGCCCATCTCTTTTTATCCCATTTTTTAAAATTTTCTTTTTTAACGGCTTTGATAGATCCCGCATTTACTCCTATTCTTATAGGTATTTTATTGTCTTTGCAAGCTTTAACAACCTCTCTGACTTTATCTTTATCTCCGATATTTCCGGGGTTAATCCTTATTTTATCGACTCCTTGTTTTGCAGACTCTACGGCCAACCTATAATCAAAATGAATATCCGCTACTACTGGGATGTCCACCGCTTTTTTTATTTTCCCAATAGCCTTTGCGCTTTCCATATCGGGAACTGCGAGTCTTACTATTTCGCAACCCGCTTCTTCCAATTTTTTTATTTGATTTATGCTGGACTTAATATCCGAAGTGAACGTGGAGGTCATAGATTGAACGATAACCGGATGTCCTGCGCCTATAATAACATTCCCTACTCTTACTTTTCTCGTTTTTCTCATATTATTTTTGTAATTTTTGTTCTATATTTGATTTCTCTTTCTTCGCGTTATATATTCTCATAACATCGTTATATGTGGCGAAAATCAGTATTGAAACGAGTATGGCTATGCCGGTGCTTTGCACATATCTCATAACTTTCGGTGTAATTTTTTTTCTGAATATTCCCTCAAACAAATACATCGCAAAATGCCCGCCGTCGAGTAGGGGAAGGGGGAGAAGATTGAAAAAACCGACCGCTATGGATATAAGCCCCACAAGAAATAAAAAATCCGCAAGTTCGGAATGAGCTGCTTTGGAAACTATCGTTATTATGCCTATGGGACCGGCCACATCAGGTTTTTCCATTTTGATTATGTTTGAAGCCAATGTGGTTATGGTCATATTGGTCCAGTACCACAATTGGTATAAAGAATAATTTGCGGATTTTAATATTCCTATTTTCTCATAATCGGTTTTTGGAGCTATTCCTATTATCCCTCTCCCCATAGCCGAATCTTTTGCTGTTTTTATCTTAACCGAGTAAATTTTAGAATCTCTTTCGTAATCTATACTGATCTCTTTTTCTATATTCGGATATATCTGCTCGGTCATTTCCTTCCAGTTAGAAACTTTTTTTGAGTTTATGGAAATTATTCTGTCTCCTTCCCTGAGCCCGGCGTTATATGCCGGGTAATTTGTCGCGACATCCCCTATAAAAGTAGTTTGAGAAGGCACCGGTTTTCCCACAAAATATATTACTCCGAAAAAAATGATAAAACTTAAAAAATAATTCATAAACGGGCCGGCAAGAACTATAAATATTCTCTGATACCATTTTTTTGAAAAATACTCGTCCGACTCTCCTTTGTGTTCGTTTATATCCTCTCCTTTTGGCTTTACGTATCCTCCCAAAGGAACAACTCTTACAGCATACAAAGTTCCGTTTATGTTTTTTGAAAACAAAGGTTTGCCGAAGCCGAATGAAAATTCTTCCACAAAAACTCCCACAAGTTTGCATACTATAAAATGTCCGAACTCATGAATAAATATAACTATACCGAAAGTGAATATTACGGCAAGTATGGATAATATCATATTTAACTCCTTTTAGATTTTAAAAAATCTTCCGTTTTTCTTCTGGCCCAATCGTCCGCTTCGGTTATATCGGCTATATCCGGGCTTGTATTCTTCCCGCTCCAGCTTTCCAAAACAAATTCCACCGCGTTTACGATGTCCGTAAATTTTATCATGCCAGATAAAAACAATTGAACCGCTTTTTCGTTGGAGGCGTTTAATATCGCCGGATATACTCCTCCCTTTTTCGCCGACTCCCTGGCAAGACTGAGCGCTTTAAATTTTTTTTCGTCGGGCTTGTAAAAATCCAATCTGGAAACATCGGTTAGAGAAAGTTTTTTTACGCTTGAATTTATTCTATCGGGATAAGTTAAAGAATATTGTATCGGTATCCTCATATCTGGATTTGACATCTGAGCTATAACGGAACCGTCTACAAACTCTACGGCGGAATGAACTATCGATTGAGGGTGTATTAAAACCTCTATCGAAGATATATCAACTCCGAAAAGATTTCTTATCTCTATGGCCTCAAGCCCCTTATTCATAAGCGTTGCGCTATCCACCGAAATTTTAGGTCCCATCTTCCATTTGGGATGTTTTATGGCCATTTTGGGAGTTATGTTTGAAAAATCTCCCGTATAATTATAAAAAGGACCTCCAGAAGCCGTAAGTATGAATTTTTTAACGTTTGACGTATCGAATCCTTTTAAAGATTGAAATATGGCCGAAGGTTCGGAATCTATCGGAATAACCTCCGCTTTATTTTTTTTGGCGCTGTTCATTATCAATTCTCCGGCCATAACCATAGGCTCTTTGTTTGCCACGCATACCCTTTTGTTTTTTTGAGCGGCAGCAAGTATGGGGAGAAGACCTACCGAACCTGTAATGGCGGCGATGGTTATGTCGGAATCCGAGTATTTTACTATATCTACAAGACCTTGCACCCCTGAAGATAGAAGTTTAACACTCTTTGGAAGTATTTTTTTTATTTCTCGTCTTTTCGCTTCGTCGAAAACGGCTACATATTTCGGTTTAAATCTACAAATTTGAGATATTAACGTTTTAATATCGGAGTTTGCGCATAATGAGTTAATTTTAAAAAGTTTCGGATTTTTAGAAATCACATCGAGCGCGTTTTTTCCTATGGAACCTGTAGAACCTAATAAACTGATGGTTTTCATACTCTATCGATTTACAAATATTACCCAATAATAAACTATCGGAGCGACGAATAAGTAAGAATCGAATCTATCGAAAAAACCCCCATGACCGGGCAGAAGATTGGAAGAATCTTTTACTCCGCAGGCCCTTTTAATTAAAGATTCCGCCAGATCCGAGAGCTGTCCCGATACGGATATTATTATGCCTAATGTTAAAAAATTTTTTAGGTTTAAAAAATCGAAAAATTTAGATGCCAGATAAAAAAACAAAACCGCGGAAATAACGGCGGCGACAAAACCCTCGACGGTTTTTTTTGGGCTTATATCGTTTAATTTGTTTTTACCGAACTTAGAGCCTATAAAATAAGCCACACTGTCCATTACCCAGACGCATACCAATATAAGAATCAATAACTTCATTCCGTAAGGTTTTATTTCTCTCAACGATATAAGATGAGATATATTGTAAGATATGAAGAATATTCCGACTACCGTATAACTTACTCTTTCCAGATATTTTTCTTTTCTAAAAAGCTCAAAAGCAAAAGGAATTATGAATCCTAAAGATATGAAAAAAGGAAGGAAATTATATATATCGGAATATCCTGCGCCGTTTAGATAAAAAACCAGGGGGAACACCATACCGATTAACATCAAAGAAAGCTCGTCCACCGGTCTAAGGTTAGATTTAAGCATCGTAGAATACTCGATTAAACTCATGGCTATCACAAAACTGATAAATAAATAAAAAGGAAGGCCTCCAGCGTATATTACCACCAAAACAAGAGGTATTCCGATTACCGCTGTCAATACTCTGGGCAAAAGCATTATCTTCCCATTCTCCTTTCTCTTTTAGAATAATTTATCACGGCATTAAATAAATCTTTTTCATCAAAATCCGGCCAGTATTTTGACGTGACATAAAACTCCGAATAAGCGGACTGCCATATGAGAAAATTAGATATTCTCATTTCTCCGCTCGTTCTTATTATCAAATCGGGATCCGGAAGAGGATGAGTATATAAATTATCGTTTATATCTTTTTCGGTAATTTCGGTTAAACCGTTTTTCAAACATTTATTAACCGCATCCACTATTTCCGCTCTTCCTCCGTAGTTCAAAGCTAAATTCAAAACCATAGATGAACATCCCGAAAGTTTTAAAACGCTCTTGTCTATCTCTTTTCTTAATTCCGAAGAAAACTCTTGAATCCTACCGCTTATTTTAAGCGAAACGTCGTTTTCCAAAAGCTCCGGAGTATAGGTTTTTATCGCTTGTTTTAAAAGGCTCATAAGAGTGGAAACTTCTTTATTGGACCTATTCCAGTTTTCGGTTGAAAAAGCGTATAAAGTGAGATATTTGACTCCTATTTTTTTTGCCGATTTCACCACTGTTTTAACGGTATCTATCCCTTTTTTATGTCCGTAAAATTTGGGGTATCCTTTTTCTACGGCCCATCTTCTGTTTCCATCCATTATAATGGCTATATGCTGCGGAAACTTTTCTTTCGGAATTTTTCTAATCTGATCTATCATTTATATGGTAAGCAGTTCCTTTTCCTTGGCCTGAGAAATTTGATTTACGTTCTCTATATATTTGTCCGTAACTTTCTGTATAGTCTGTTCGTGTCTTTTACAATCGTCCTCTGAAATTTCCGAGTTTTTCTGAGCTTTTTTTATTTTTTCGATATAATCTCTTCTTATATTCCTTATTTCCACCCTTATATCCTCCGCTATCTGAGCCACAACTTTAACCAGCTTTTTCCTTTGCTCCTCGTTCATGGGGGGGAGATTTACTCTTATAATATCGCCCTGTTTTTGAGGGATGCTTCCAAGATCTATTTTTTTAAGCTCCACTTCTATCACATCCAGAGCCGTTTTATCCCATGGTTTTATTTCCAAAGTCCTTGCGTCGGGAACGCTTATGGCGGCTATTTGTTTTAAAGGCACCTTGGAACCGTAATAATCCACATAAACATTATCCAATAACTGAGGGTTTGCTCTTCCAGTCCTGAGTGAATTAAACTCGGTTTTAAGCTTTTCTATCTTTAAACTCATATCCTTTTCGCATTGATTTATAAGATCGGAAACCGCCATAAAAACACCTCCATTAAATAAATTTATAAAATCGTATATTTAAAATACACCTATAAATAATTATACCAAATATAAAAACCGTTTATTAACAAACGATAAATTTGGACATCGGAAATTACAATTTTAAAATTTTCCTTTATTCTTCAATCATTTCGCATAGAATATGGATAAGTATGGAGTGTATCTCCTGGACCCTTGCGGTCGTTCCGTTTATAGTAAAAGAAGCATCGGAAATTTTTTCTATAAACCCCGGATTGCCGAGTATCCCAACTGTTTTTATTCCCATAGTTTTTGCTTTTTCAAAAGCTTTTATTATATTCTTGCTTTTTCCGGAAGTGGAAAAACCGACGAGCACGTCCCCTTCTTTCCCTATCGCCTCAACCTGCCTTGCAAAAACAAGCTCGAATGAGTAATCGTTGGAAACGGAGGTTAAAATGGAGGTGTCTGTAGAAAGAGATATGGCGCAAAGCCCTTTCCTTTCCTTGACAAACCTTCCGACCAACTCCGCCGCCATGTGAGAAGCGTCACAGGCGCTTCCGCCGTTTCCGCATATAAGTATTTTATTGCCGCAAGACAACGCTTTATTTAAAATTTCGTATATTTTAAATATTTGCTCTTTTTTCCCATTAAATTCTTCCAATGATTTTTTATGTTCTTCCAAAACCCTGTCGAAAATATCCATAAAGACTCCGTTATTTTATAAGAGTTCCGACATTCTCTCCCGTTATCGCTTTATATATATTTCCTTTTTTATGAAGATTGAAAACTCTTATAGGTATTTTGTTTTCCATAGACAAGCTTAAAGCCGCCTGGTCCATAAATTTAAGCCCCTTTTTTATCGCTTCCAGATAAGTTATTTCTTTTATCATTTTGGCATTCGGATTTTTTTTCGGATCGTCTTCGTAAACTCCGTCGACCTGAGTGGCTTTTAGTATTATCTCCGCGTTTATTTCGCTGGCTCTTAAAGCCGCGGCGGTATCGGTCGTAAAAAACGGATTTCCGGTTCCTCCCGCAAATATTACGACCCTTCCTTTTTCTAAATGCCTTGCCGCTCTTCTGGCTATGAAAGGCTCGGCTATCTTACTCATATCTATGGCGGTTTGAACTCTCGTAACCACTCCTATATGCTCAAGCGCCGATTGCATTGCCATTGCGTTTATTATGGTGGCAAGCATTCCCATTTTATCGGAGGTAACCCTATCTATGCCGTTATGATTTTTGCTCGCCCCTCTCCATATATTGCCTCCGCCTATTACGATAGCTATTTGAATTTTTTTAAGATAAGCCTTTTTTATTTCTTCGGCTATAAAAGTAAGAGCGTCGGGCGATATGACATCGTGTTCTTTCGTCTCTCCCATCAAAGCCAAAGCCTCACCGGAAAGTTTTAAAAGCACTCTTTTCATATAAGCCTCCCGAAGTCAAAAAAAAGCCGCTTTCCCTCGAAAGGAAAAGCGGCCATTAGATCTCTTTCTTCTATACTCATTCAACGCCCACTATGAAAGTATCAAACCTCTCTACTTTTAATTCGGTTCCTAATTCCTTGGACACGGCGTCTAAATAGTTTTTAACCGTAGATTTCGAATCTCTTATATATGCCTGCTCTATAAGGCACATCTCCTGGTAAAACTTATTTATTCTTCCTTCAAGCATTTTGGAAAGCGCTATCTCGCTTTTGCCCTGAGCCTGAGGACTCGCTTTATAAATCTCTTTTTCCTTTTCTATGACATCCTGCGGCACATCTTCTCTTTTTATCCACTTGGCTCCCATAGCAACCGCCTGCATCGCGAGATTTTTAGCGACTTCCTCCGCTTTTGTCATATCCGAAGGATTGGACGCAAAAGAGAGTTTTACAAGGGCGGCTTTTTTATTATCCGCGTGAAGATAAAACCCGATCACCGAATTGGAACCCTTTTCGTAAGAAGTCCCTCTTCTTATCTGCATGTTTTCACCTATTTTTATGGCTATCGAATTTAATCTTTCCTTTGAAGTAGCATCCTCCGCCGGATTAAAATTGTTTTTAGAAAGCATCTCGTCGGATAATTCGTTTGCCAATTTTACAAACTCGTCGTTTTTGGCTACGAAATCCGTTTCGCAGTTAAGTTCTAACATGACATATCTGGATCCGTTGTTTTTAACCACCACGATCCCTTCTTTCATCGCTCTTCCTGACCTCTTGGCAAGACCGCTTAATCCCTTTTTTCTAAGTATCTCTACGGCTTTCTGCATATCTCCTTCGGCTTCTTTTAATGCGGCCTTGCAATCCATTATTCCCGCTCCAGTTTGATTTCTTAAACTCATTATCTGGTCGTTTGTAATCGTTAATGACATACGCGCTCCTTTTATTCAACCTTTTCGTCTACAACTTCTTCGGTTTCCTGTAAATTTTCCGAGTTTTCCTCGGTTATATTTTCGGTCGTTTCTTCCTGGTTAGATTCCGCCTGTTCCGCGGTTTGTTCTTCGGATACATTTTCTTCCGATATATTTTGTTCGGCGGGCGAGTTGGAAGTCTTTCCTTCTATCACAGCGTCCGCCATCGCTGTACAGAAAAGTTTTACGGATCTCGCCGCGTCATCGTTTCCGGGTATTACGATATCCACCGTATCGGGATCGGCGTTTGTATCGCAAAGAGCCACTACGGTTATACCCAATCTTTTCGCTTCGCTTACCGCGTTATGTTCCTCGACCGGGTCTATTACAAACATAACATCTGGAATAACTTTCATATCTCTTATTCCGGACAATAATTTTTGAAGTCTATTTTTTTCTTTGGTAAGTCTCGAAACTTCTTTCTTCGACATTACCTTAAAATACCCTTTCTCTTCCATATTTTCAAGTTCGTCAAGTCTTCTTATCGAAATTTTTATCGTTTCAAAGTTGGTAAGCATTCCGCCCAACCATTTTTCATAAACGCAATAAACTCCGGCTCTTTCGGCTTCCGCTTTTAAAATATCCTTCGCCTGTTTTTTGGTGCCTACGAATAAAAAGCTCTTACCTTCCTTCGCGGCGTCAACCATAAACTGATAAGCTTTTTTAAACTCTCTCAAAGTTTTTTGAAGATCGAGAATATGTATTCCATTTCTTTCTCCGAATATATATTTTGACATTTTAGGATTCCACTTATATGTCTGATGACCAAAGTGAACTCCAGCCTCTAACATAGATTTCATTGTTACATTAAACATTTTTTTACATCCTCCATTAAACAAAAAAATAACCCTTCTTCAGGGATATAAGATAAGTATACAAAATTTTTACATAAAATCAAAAATAATACCGGCTATTTGTTTTGTATAATTTAATTATGAAGATAACATTGGCTCAAATAAATTTAAAAGTCGGGGATATAGAAGGAAACCTTAAAAAAATAAAGGAAGCTTACGAAAAAGCCGCGAAAGACGGTTCGGATATTATAGTTTTCCCGGAACTTACGTTTATAGGATACCAACCTTTAGATATGCTTGAAACCGAAAGCTTTATAAATAAAAACTTAAAAGCTTTAAAAAACTTTTGCGAATCGGTAAAAGAAACGGCCGCGGTAGTAGGTTTTGCGGATTTTAACAAAGGAAAAGGGAAAAAACTTCTAAACTCCGCCGCGTTTATACATAGAGGCGAGATAAAAACGGTTTTGCGCAAAAACCTTCTTCCCACTTACGACATATTCGACGAGAAAAGATATTTCGAGGAAGGAGAAAGATATAAAACATTCAAGTTTAAAAACAAAAAGATACTTTTGACGATATGCGAGGATATCTGGTCGGATACGGAACTTCTTCCGGATAAAAACCTATACAAAAAAAATATAATAAAAAATTATAGCGCCGATATCATAATAAACATATCCGCATCCCCTTATCATTACGGAAAGCAGTCTCAGAGAAAAAAAATATTATCTTCCATATCGAAAAAAAACAAAAGCTTAATAATTTACTCAAACAACTGCGGCGCAAACGACGAATTGGTCTTCGACGGCTCATCTATGATAATAAACCCAAAAGGCAAAATTTATCAACTTCCGCCTTTTGAGGAAATCGTCAAAACCATTGATAGCGAAAACTTCGAGGCTAACGAAATTAACGAAGATATATCATGGATCGAACTTGCTATAGTTAGCGGAATAAAAGATTATTTCGTTAAACAAAATTTCAAAAAAGCCGTTATCGGTTTGAGCGGGGGAATAGACTCTGCGGTAGTCGCATATCTTTGCGTAAAAGCTCTCGGAAGAGAAAATGTTTTAGGTGTGTTAATGCCTTCAAAGTTCACCTCCAAACAAAGCATAGACGACGCGATAAAACTTTCCAAAAGCTTAGCAATAGATTACAATATAGTCGAAATAAAAGAGATATACGAACAATACTTAAAAACTCTAAAACTCGACGAAAAGACCATAGATATAACACTTCAAAACCTTCAATCGAGAATAAGAGGGAACATACTGATGAGCTATTCCAACAAATACGGATATCTCGTAATAACAACCGGAAACAAATCCGAAATATCCGTCGGCTATTCCACTTTATACGGAGACACCTGCGGAGCCATCGCTCCCATAGGCGACCTTTTAAAAACCGATGTTTATAAGCTTGCCGAACATATCAATCGAAAAGAAGAGATTATTCCAAAATCCATAATACAAAGGCCTCCTACCGCGGAATTAAAACCCGGTCAAAAGGATCAGGACGACCTTCCTCCTTACAAAATTCTCGACGAAATAATAAAGCTTTATTTGGAAGAACAGATGGAGTTTGAAGAGATTAAGAAAAAAATAAAAGACGAAAAACTGCTAAAAAACATACTGACAAGAATAGAAAGAAACGAATATAAAAGAAAACAGATGCCTCTCGTTTTAAAACTCAGCAAAAAATCTTTCGGAACCGGAAGAAAAATGCCGATAGTTAAGTCGGAAAATTGGCATTTATAATTAAAAAGGTATAATAATAATTATGCGCGAAAAAATTATATGCATTTTATTTTTTGTTTTGGCCTCAAATCTCTTTTCGACTCCCACACAAAAAAAAGAGATAAAAAATTTGAAAGAAGCGGACAAAAAAGAGTTTTTAAAAGAAAAAGACAGAGACGAGGTCGTAAATATAATAACATCCACCCAGCCTTCTCCTCAAGGGATACTTAATAAAATAGCGGACAAACTTGTTTTCGACATAAAAGGAAATCCTCTCCTGATCCTTCCCATAGCCGACTCAAGCAAGGATCTGGGACTTAATTTCGGAATAATGCCCGTTGTGGCAATAAGGAATATGAAAAAAGACGGAGATGTATCTTCGGTTATAGCTCCCTCAATAAACAAAAACGAATATTTAGGATACACTTATACTTACAGACATTACTTATTCCCGACTGAAAAATCTCTTTTTGTTTTGAGAGCTTCTTTATCGGACCACGCTCAAAAAGAGCTGTTTTTGCATTATTACGACCCGGAGATATTTAATACGAAGGCGAGATTAAATTTAGAGTTTAGAAACTGGCATAACCCTAAATCATCTTTTTACGGCTACGGCCCGAATTCAAAAAAATCCGATAAAGCGAACTATATTTTTTATTTAAACGGGGGAGAGGCGAGCTTAACTTTTCCGATTTTAAACTACATATACTTCGACTATACCCCTTCTTTCTACGAAAATAGAATATCAAACGGAATAGTGGGAAAGGATAAATTTTCTAACTTATATCCCCTGGAATATTCTTTATACTCGAAAGATAAACAAATTTTTACCAATAGGTTTTCGTTTTTATTCGACAACACCGACCACCCTTTTATTCCTAAGATAGGAAGCTATATAATATTTTCAATGGCCTTTTCAAGGAAAAACATCGGCTCGGATTACGACTACTCATTGTATACCATAGAAATGAAGGATTATTACAATTATAAGCTATTGGATAAATCCATAACGGCGATGAGATTTATGCTACAGTGGCAAACCGGCGAAAACATACCCTTCTACGCCATGCCTACCGCAGGAGAATCTACGGGACTGAGGATGGCCGGAGACGGAAGATTTGTAGACAGAGCGAAAATTTTGCTAAACGTGGAACAAAGGTTTACAGTGGTAAAAGCGCCGGTAATGAAATTTTTGACCGAATTGGAAATAACTCCTTTTCTGGATATCGCCACCGTGGCCGGTAAAGTATCGAAGCTATCCACTGGAAATTTCAAATACGGACCAGGTGTGGCTTTAAGAATAGTGCTAAGACCTCAGATAGTCGGAACGGCCGATTTCGCTTTCGGTTCGGAAGGTCTAAACACTATAGTTAAGATAAACTATCCTTTTTAAATCGCTTTTTTAATATGCTTCCATCCGTCTTTTATTTCGGCAACAACGTTATTAAATTCTTTTTGGCTTACTTTGGAGAGCTTTGAATATTTTTTTGAAAGCTCAGCCACCATTTTTTCGTAATCTTCTTTTTTTAGATCTTTCATATTTTTTATCTTTTTAATAAGCTCGGCTTTCATATCCATCGCCCATTTGCAAAGAGTTTCCCTTTGCTTTCTGGTTTTATCGCTTGTAAGGAAATAAACCGCCAAAGCGGCTACCGCCCCAAGAATAACCCCTTGAGCTATTTTTGTTTTTTTCATAGCACCTCCCTAATAAACTATCTGACTAATATCGGATATCTCCGAAAATAAATTATATATTTTTTTTAAAAGAGCTAACCTGTTTTTTTTGACATCTTCTTTTTCGGTCATCACCATAACGTTTTTAAAAAAATCTTCGAGAGGTTTATTTATGGCGGTTATTTCATTAACCGCTTTTAGATACTCCTTCTCTTTGCAAAACTTATTAACCGAAGGTTCTATCCGACAGGCATAATCATATAATATTTTTTCTTCTTCCTTTTCAAAAAGAGTTTCTTTAACTTCGGTTTTTTCGAAATCTTTGCAAATATTTTTTAATCTTTTGTATAAAAGAGAAATATTTCTGAAATCCTCTTTATTTTTAATATTGACAAGAGTTTTTATCCTCTCAATTATCCTTATTATGTCCCCTTCTCTAACGAATATGCTTTTAACCGAATTTAATATATCCAAAGATACGCCTTCCGCTTCGAATATACTTTCTATTCTTTGATATATAAAATCCAAAAGTTCGGCTTTTAAAATATTAAAATCTTTCTTCTTTTTTATATCCTGGGGATAAGAATTATATGAAAATTCGATTAACTTTAACAGGCTTATGGGAACAGCGTTTTCTTTTATTATCCTGAATATCCCTACGGCGTATCTTCTAAGACCGTGAGGGTCGTTGCTTCCGGAAGGAATGGCTCCTATTATAAAATCTCCCACAAGAGTGTCTATTTTATGAGAAAGGCTAAGAACGGCGGAATAAATATTTGAGGGAAGTTTCGAGTCGGAACTATTTGGAAGATATATTTCGCTTATCGCTCTTTTTATTTCTTCATCCTCTACGCCGTACTTTGAAGAGTAATAATAATTCATTATCCCTTCCAGTTCGCTAAACTCGTTTACCACGCTTGAAACAAGGTCGTAATATATGAAAGAAGAGGCATCCGACAATTCCTTTTTTTCGATATTAAGCTCTTTTAAAACGGATTCCAATACCGATTTTACTCTCAATGTTTTATCGTACATCGTCCCCAATTCTTTTTGAAATAGAAGTTTTTTAAGTTTTTCTTCGAAAACCGAAACATCGGTTTTCATATCGGTGTCGTAGAAAAATATGGCGTCGGAACATCTGGCTTTAAAAACGTTTAGAAAACCCTCTTCCACGTTTTTATGTCCCTTTGAAACTCCGTCTCTTATGCCAAGAAAAAAAGGAAGCATATTCCCTTTTTTATCGTAACAGGAGAAAAATTTCAGCTGTTTTTTCATAACCAGATTCAAAAGCTCTTTCGGAAGTTTTAAAAACTCCGACGGAAATTTAACGACTACGCCGCTTGGATGTTCGCAAAGATAAAGGTTTTCTTCTATTAAATCCTCGTCTTTGTTAACCACGCATTTGGAAAAAGCTTCCACGCCCTCGATTATCCTTATTATGGAATTTTTCCTTTTTAAATCGTCGACTATGACATGATTTTTCTCCAAAATTTTCATATAATCCTGGGGCGTTCTGACGCTTACGCTTTTAAAACCGGTGAAATAAGAGGTAAAAGTGTTTTTGGAACTTTTAACTCCGGCTATGTTAATAGGTATTATTTTATTTCCGTAAATAGCAAGTATGTTTCTTATGGGCCTTGCAAAAACGAATTTAGAATCTTCCCATATCATACTTTTGGGAAACTCAAGTTCTTTAACGGCCTGTTCGAAAACCGAAGCTAAAACCTTTTCGGCCTTTTGGGCGTTGATTATTTTTTCCGCGCAAATAACATCTCCTTTTTTTTCTACGGTTTCTATTTTCAAGCTCTCTACTTTTACTCCGCAGGACCTGGCAAAACCTTCGGCCGCTTTGGTAAAATTTCCTTTTTCGTCTTTTAACAATCTGGCGGAAGGTCCGTAAATTTTTTCGATTATTTTTTCGGTTTTTGAAGAAACATTTTTTATTACAACCGTAAGTCTTCTATAAGTGGCGTAAACATTGACATCTCCAAACTCTAACCTCGACTTGCTCATAAGCTCGGTAACTTTTTTAAAAAGCTGTTCCTTTGCTCCAACGACAAATCGTTGTGGGATGTTTTCAACGGTAAGCTCGAATAACACATCGTTTTTATTCATAACTTTTCTCCTTAAATTTTATTTTTTCAACTCCGGCTCGTTTTTTTCTATGTAAAGCTTTGCGCAAAGCCTGGCCATATCTCTTATTCTTTTTATGAGATTGGCTCTCTCGGCCACGGAAAGCGTGCCTCTGGCCATTAAAAGATTAAAGCTATGCGAAGCTTTCATAACCATATCGTAAGCCGGGTAATAAAGACCTTTGTCTATTAAAAAAGCGACCTGCGATTCATAATAATCGAATTCGTTTCTAAGCCTCTGTATATCGCTAAACTCAAAGCTATAGGCAGAAAATTGCTTTTCCATTTCCGAATGAACATCTCCGTATGTTATCTTTTCGTTCCATTTAATGTCGAAAACATTGTTTTTTTTCTGAGAAAACATGCATAATCTTTCAAGCCCGTAAGTTATCTCCACCGTTATGGGAAAAAGCTGATAAGATGCCATCTGCTGAAAATAGGTAAACTGGGTTACTTCCATACCGTCAAGCCACACCTCCCAGCCGATTCCGTTTGCTCCGAGAGTGGGGGATTCCCAGTCGTCCTCTACCCATTTTATGTCGTGCTCGGTGAGATTAATGCCTATCGCTATCAGGGAGTTTAGATAAATCTTTTGTATGTCTTTATGAGGGGGTTTAATTATTACCTGATACTGGTAATACTTTCCAAGTCTATTCGGATTTGCCGCAAATCTTGCGTCCCCCGGTCTTCTTGAAGGCTCTACATAACAGGCCGCCCACGGCTTTGAGGTTAAGACTCCGAAAAAAGTCGCAGGATTAAAAGTCCCGGCTCCTTTTTCTATATCGTAAGGTTGAACCATTATGCAACCCTGTTTTATCCAGTACTCGTTTAATTTGTTTATAAGATTCTGAAAATGCATAACTCCTCCGAAATCTACGCAACTTTTTCGATATTATTATAAAAATCCGGAACAGAAAAATTCTTACCCGAATGCTCGTTCAATTTGGCCAGAGCCAAATTAATGGCGTCGTAATATAAATCTTCATATTTCGAAAGTTTTTCCATATTATTAAAATCGCCGTGAACAAGCGACCAGAATTCGCTATCGTATCCTAAGTTGGTATTTTTAAAACCGGTCCCGTAATACTCAAGCAAATTCATTATGAAAACCGGGACAAACCATCTCGATACAAACTTTTTTTCGCAAAGATAATTAAATGCGGATATTAGAAGATTAAATTTTTCTTCAGATTTTTGATACAAAGGAGTCAAAGCTATTACCGCATCGCTTAAAAAGGAAAGAATAATAAGTTTTTCAAAGCTATCTCTGATTTGGGGATGAGAAGATATTATGGATCCGCCGACGCATAAAGGAACAGAACCGTGTTTTTTTGAATAAAACCTATAATCGCCGTAAGTAAAAAGTTCCGAAATTCCTCTGAGTTTGGCATCCGATTTTCTAACGCTTTTAAAATTAACCTCTATCCTTCCCCGATCTTTCGTAAATATCGTAACAAGCCTGTCCGCCTCGTTTATATCCCTGTGCCTTAAAACAACTCCTTTGTCGCAGTAGTACATAGTTATTTAATCGGACACATATAATATTTGGTATATCCCGCGGACTCCACGTTAGAACATCCATCTATAACCGAAGGAGGATAATCGTTTAAGTAATAAGATGTAGTGGCGTCGAGAGTGGAAAGGCATCTTATTTTAAGATTTTCAAATCCGTAAGAATCGTACCCCGTGGCCACGGCGAAGGTTCTCTGGCATTCTCTAAATGCAGACGCGTTTTCGGGAGTTTTATCGAATTTTATAATTCTATACTGAACGCTGGTGGAACAGGACGCCGTAAAAAACAAAGCACACAAGCAAAGCGCTCTCATAACACCTCCATAATAAATAAATTATATCTAATTTGTTAAAATATTCATATGAATAAAATATTTATATTAAACTTTATATTTCTTTTAAATCTTCAAGCGGAATACGAAAACTTAGGGATATTTATTCCAAAAAGACTCAATTACGTTTTAGGTCAGGACGGCTCGACGCCGATAGAAGTAAAATTTGGGAACAAAGAAAGAAAGATATTATGGACTTACGGAGACACATTGCTCGGAAAATTTAAAGGGCCGGTGGTGACAACCGCCACTCTGGATTTTACCTCTCTATCCGATATAACATCGATGCCGCCAAATACCCTTTCGATGACCGATTTAATTGGCGAAAAAAATATAAAAGAACTCGATGTCGATTTCCTAAAGGACTCAAACAAAAACCCTTCTCAGTTCATAAAATATGAAGAATACGAAAATCCTTTTATCAAAAGATTATGGGCAAACGACGGCATACAGATAAAAAATACTCTCTACGTATATTATATGGATATAGAGATCGACTCTAAAACTACGGGCAACTTTTTCATAAAAGGAACCGGGCTCGCAAAGGCCGAAGTTCCATCAAAACCGGATATAAATTCGTTTAATTTCAAAAGAACCGGATTTTATGCCGAAGCTACCATAATCGGAGACTCGGCGATTATAAACGGAAAGTATTTATATCTACTCGGAAGATTTTCCAAAAGTAAAAACAACATATATTCCTCCATGTGTATAGGAAGGGTAAAAAACAAGGATATTGAAAATATAAAAAAATACGAATTTCTCTCCAATTCCGGAAAATGGATAAAAGAGCCGGATGAAATAATAGAAAATGTAAATGGAGAAGCTTCCATAGTTTATGACGAATACGAAAAAAAGTTTAGAATAACCTATCTCGACTCATCTCTTAAATTAAAACAATCCGAGGCTATTAAAATAGAAGATTTTGTCCGGAACCCTAATAAGCTCGAAATAAAAGATTTAAGCGGCGAAGGTAAACTTTATTACTCCGCAAAAGAAATTTTTTACACAAAAAACCATTCATATATAATATATATGGACCCTGGAATATACCAGCCGATAATCCTGAAGATTATGAAAAATTATTAAATATTTTTATAAAGTTCATTATAAGTTTTGGGCAATTGACAATAGTATTTTTTTTTATACCATTTGCTAAGAGATATAAGATTACGGAGGGTTAATGAAAGTTTTTATCAAACCGTTTGTATTTTTGCCGTTTTTTTTAAATTTATACTCGACCGAAGGGATATGGTCCCCATTGGATATTACCGGCGGAAAAGTTTATATGTTGGCGCAATCGTCCTCAAATTCCGATATTCTTTTAGCCGCGGGAGAAATGAGCGTTTTTAGAAGCACAAACGGAGCGGAGTCATGGGTAAAGGTTTTACCTAACATAAAACCGAACGGCGTGGCTTTTTCCAAATCCTCTCCTCAAACCGCATACGCCTCAAGCGATTACGCTATGATATATAAAAGCAACGACTCCGGTGCCACATGGATAAGAAGGGGACCTGAGTTTAACGAACAACTTTTCATCTCCATATGTCAAAGCACGTTATGCGTAAAGGCAAACGCCGGTCTTGCAGTAGATCCGGGAAATTCAAATATCATCTACGCCGCCGGAGAAGATTTGCAAGACGAACTGTTAAATTCAAAGGATTATTCGTTTGGAGTTTTTAAAAACACAAACGAGGGAGATTTTTACTCCTGGACCAAAATAGATTCTGTTTCGGACGGCCAAATTTCGTCTCTTATATCTCCTTCGGCAAATAGTTTTTGTTATTCCGTAAGAGCCATAGGCGGAGAAGGTGGCAGAATAGTATGTTATAAGGGAGAAAATAGATACGAATACGACGATTCGGGCAATTTGTATGAAATCTATTCTTTATCTTTCAACCCCGATAACCCTTCGGAAATATACGCCTCTGGAGACGAAATGGTTTTAAAAAGCTCCGACGGCGGAGAAACATGGAGCGAATTATTAAATTTACCCGATATGACACCGGACCCAAATAAATATTTCAAAATAGCGGTAAGAGGAAATAACTCCTTAATATTATGTTCCGGACACTATTGTACAGATACTCAAGACGACGGCAACAACTGGTCTGATAATATCGAAATAGACTCTACTTTTGCAAATTATTCGCTATCCCCTTATATTCAAGGCAATATTCTTTACTCCAAATCCGACGATAAAATTTATTTATATGGAGACTCGGCGATATATAAAGGAGATGGAAATCCGATTACGGAATTTTCTCCTTCCAACAAGGGGCTCTATAATCTCGCTTTTTATTCGCTTTATAATAACCCCTTAAACTCAAGTATTATCTATGCCGGAAGCTATAGCGATATTTATATAACTAAAGACAAAGGGGAAACCTGGGAAAACATAAAAATAGACGAATTAAGATACGGAATAACACATAACTATAACGGAATAATATCGAGAGGAGATGCGACTTACGCCGCAATAGCCGGGAATATTTACAAAACGGAAGACGACGGTTTTAGCTGGAATCAAATTAATAATTCGGAAATAGGAAACGGCAATATAGGCAACTTAATAGCGATGATAGAAGACCCTAACAATACAGGAACTTTTTATTTAGGAACGGGTATGTCAAAAGACCAGATGGACGGTCCGGGACTTTATCAAAGTCCTAATTTAGGTCAAGACTGGTCAAGAGTCGATTTTTTAAACGAATCGACGCCCACAGTAACTTTTATAGCGATATCGACAATTCCTCCATATCCAATGTATGTTGTGGCGTTTGAAGATTTTGCAAACGACGAAAACTCGCATCTTTATAAAAGTGTAGACGAAGACAGATCGGTTTGGTCCAAAATTGAGTCTCTTGATACCGCAATCTCGGGGAGTTCAGGAACTGGATGGATAAACAGCATGCAGTTAGACCCCGATAACAATAATATCCTATATGTATCAAACGATTGGAATCTGGTAAAAAGCACAGATTCCGGCAATACATGGACAAAGCTTTATACAAGCTCCGGAGGAGGAATAAAAAAGTTCGCTTTGTTTAAAACCGACAACGGAGGTAGAATAATGTATTTAGGAGTGGACGATAAGATATATACAAGCATAGACGATGGGAAAAACTGGATTTTAGTTGGAAGCGGTTTTAACGGAACGAGAGCTTTTGCCAGAGGTTCCGTTTTTGCGGGAACATCCGAAGGTTTATATAAAGCCGAAATCTCGCCGATAACGGTATCCGACACCGAAGATACGATAATAATAACGACATCCGCATACGGTTCGGTTTTTAATATACAAATACCGCCAGGAGCATTTCCATCAGGAACATTTTTATTTTCTGCTCCTTTTATACCTACAACTCCGTCGGACTCTAAAATAATACCCTCAAAATTAGGTTTTAACATAACCACAAACACCGGATCTCAACCTTCTAAACCGATTACGGTAAAAATAAAATACAATTTGGCCGATATTCCTGGGCTTAACGAGGATAAACTCACGGTTTTAAGATTAAACGAAAGCGGCTCCGGATATGTGGTAATAGAAACGATAATAGACAAAATAAACAAAGAGCTAACGGCTACGATAGACCATTTTTCATCTTTTATAGTAGCCCAGTATAATCCTCTTTCGACCGTACCGGCCCCGATAGCCTATCCGATTCCTTTTAATCCCAAAAAACATACTGCCGGAATGAGCATTGAAAACATTATGCCTCAATCCGAAGCCAAAATATACACTATATTGGGACAGCTGGTAAGAAAGATAAAGGCGGATTCAAACGGTAAAGCCTTATGGGATGGCAAAAACGATTGGGGCAGAGAGGTCGCAAGCGGAATCTATGTGGTTTTATTAAAAGACCAGTCTAACTCTACAAAAAAAATAAAAATAGCAGTCGAAAGATAAAGGGGAAAAAATGAAAAATACAACAAAAATCTTATTGATTGTTTTAATATCTCCGGCGATAATTATAAAAGCTAACGCTAACTTTTCATCGGATTATGCCGGCACATCTTCCGTCCAGTTTCTTAAAATAGGACCAGGCCCCAGAGCTAACGGTATGGGAACCGCATTTACCGCGATAACCGACGACTCCTCATCTATTTATTGGAATCCGGCCGGTCTTTTAAATATAAAAACAAAAGAAATAGGTTTCACTCACGCCTCTCTTTTTGAAGATATAAATTACGACTGGCTCGGATATGCAAAAGCTACGAAATGGGGCGCCATGGGAATAGGCCTTCAATATTTGAATTACGACGATATAATCACAAGAGATACTTCAGGAGCGGCCACCGGCAAAATAACCCCCAAGGATATGGCGGCGACATTATCCTTAGCCAAAGAAATACAATCCGTATATCTGGGAGTAAACATAAAATACATATATTCTAAAATAGACAACTCCGCGACGGCTTTCGCGCTGGATATCGGAGCCCAATATAATCAACTCTTAGATAAAAAACTTAAAATAGGATTTTTAGCCCAGAATTTAGGAACAAAAATCAAGTATTCGGAGATATCCGAAACCCTTCCGATTACTTTGAAATTAGGCTCCGGATACGAAATAAAAAAGAATTTGATATTATCTGCGGATATCGGATTTCCGAAAGACGCTCAATCTTATACGGCCGTAGGAGGGGAGTATTCTCATTTTTTCGGAGAGAATATAAAAGGAGCGATTAGAGCGGGGTACAATACCATATCCAAAGATTTAAAAAGTTCGGGATTTTCAGCCGGATTTGGAATTTATTATAAATCCGTCAAATTTGATTATTCATATTCTTCCATGGGAGATCTGGACGGAATAAACAGATTTGGAATAAGTTTAGATTTTTGACCAAAAAACAAAATAATACCGAATTCAAAATAATTTGATATAATATATTTATTATGTTACCGACTTATAGACCAAACGTAAGAAGAAGAAAAAAGACAATAGGTTTTAGAGCCAGAATGAAAACCAAAGGCGGAAGAAAGGTTTTATCCGCCAGAAGAAGAAAAGGCAGATGGAATCTTATTCCAGAGTGACGTGAAAAAATTCGCTTTTTCCGATTTAAGGCTTAAAAACTCAAGTCTTTTTTCCGATACGCTAAAAAAAGGGAGGAGGTTTGAATCTCCGAACTTTTTGATTTATGTTCTCTCAATAGCGGACAGTTTCGCTTTTAAAATAGGGATGTTAACAAACAAAGAGGTAGGAACGGCTTTTAGAAGAAACAGGATAAAGAGGCTGGTAAGAGAGTTCTTTAGATTAAACAGGGAACGGATAATTAAAGGAGTCGTATTTTTAATAAAGCCTAAATCCAAATGCAAAGTCGAAGACTATAAAGATGTCAGAGAAGAATTTGAAAAAATTTTTTATAAAAAAAATCTTTTCGGCGACGATAGACCTTCTATGGATTAGCTGGAAATCGATAAGATTGATAATAGGGCCTTCGTCATGCAGGTATTACCCGAGCTGTTCCGAGTATTCCAGAGAAGCTTTTAAAAAATATAACCCTTTAAAAGCGACCATTATTTCCGTTTGGCGAATTTTAAGGTGCAATCCGTTTTCAAAGGGCGGTTACGACCCGTTAAAATGAATTTAAAAAGGAGGATTTAATGCAAAAAAATTTAGTACTTGCTCTTGTTTTATCGTCTTTAATATACATAGTCTGGTTTACCTGGATAACTCCGCCTCCCAAAAATCAAAGCGAAAATCAGCCCGCCCAATCTTTAACTTCGGAAAAAAACATAAAACCGGAAAAGGAATTGAAAGATTTTAAACCGACGCAGCAGACAAACAATAATTTAAAATCCGAAGAAAAAGAATACGTAGTAACATCGGATAAGGCAAAATACATATTGACTTCGGACCTCGGAATTAAAAGCATATTATACAAAGGTCCCGTACAGGAGATAGATTTAATAATAGACAAATCGAATCCTTTCTTGTCGATACTTTCGGAATATAAATACGAAAAAATTTCATCTTCGGAAAATTCCGTAACGGTAGAAGCTAAAACCAGGGAAATGGACATAATCAAAAGATTAACGATTTCAAAAGACGCAAAGATGAATGTCCTTGAGATAGAATTAAAAAACAAAACAAAAAACGCATACAAAATAAATTCGGATCTTTCCTTAGGACCCGGGCTTAATACCGTAAAAAGCGAGGAGAAAGAAAATCCGAAACTCTGGAGAGCCATATACTCCTACCAGAGAGAAGGAAGGAAAAATCCCGTAATAGAACAAATAAAATCCGATTACTCTATGGGAGACTGGCTGTGGTCCGCGATAGACAACAGATACTTCCTTTTCGCGGTTATGAACGACGGGCTATTTTCATCGATAAAACACATAGAAGACAAAATAGACGAACATACCGCCCCTCGCATAAAACTCGTATCAAACATAACGGTAGAGCCTAACTCTTCTAAAAAAATAGAGATAAAATTCTACTCAGGACCGAAGGATTATAAACTGTTAAAAGGTTTAGGCAACGGATTACATTTAAGCATAGACTTCGGCTTTTTCGCTCCGTTAGCCAAAATAGCCAATTCTCTTTTAAAATACTTTTACGGAATAACAAAAAATTACGGCACAGCCATAATACTTTTAAGCGTATTGATACAGATAATAATGCTTCCGCTTTCAATGAAATCGTATAAAGCCATGGCCATAATGAAAAAAATGCAGCCGGAGATGAAATCCATACAGGAAAGATACAAAAAAGATCCCCAGAGAATGAATATGGAGCTTATGCAGTTATACAAAAAATACGGGGCAAACCCTTTCTCCGGGTGCTGGCCGATGTTGCTTCAGATACCGATATTTTTCGCTCTTTTTACCACTTTAAGAAATTCTTGGGATCTCCATGGAGCGGGATTTGCGTTATGGATAAAAGACTTATCCGATAAGGATCCTTATTACGTGTTGCCGATACTTATGGGCGGACTTATGTTTTTACAAAATTATATGACTCCGCAACCGACTCAGGACCAGTCTCAGGCGATGATAATGAAATGGATGCCCGTAATATTTACGTTTTTATTTTTAACTTTCCCAAGCGGCTTGGTGCTTTACTGGATAGTAAACAGTATTTTTTCGATGGGACAAAATTACTATCTTAAAAAAACTTCCGAAATATAACTACGAGGGAGGAAAAATGAGAGAAATTAAAATAGAAGCCAAAACCACAAAAGAAGCCATAGAAAAAGGACTTATGCAATTGGGAGTTACCAGAGAACAGGTCGAGGTGGAAATTATACGAGAAGAAAAAAGAGGAATTTTGGGAATAGGTTCCCAGGACGCCTGCGTAATAATCAGGGAAAAAATATGGGGCGAAGCTCATGAAAACAAAAAAGAGAAGAAAACCGAAATACCGCTGGAAGAAGGTTTTAAGCCGAGCGGAAGCATAATAGAAGACGTTAAAAAAATATTTTCGGATATTCTTTCCAAATCCAAAATCGACTTTAAAATTCTAGAAGAAGCCTATGACGAGTCGAAATCCACGGTTTATTTAAACTTTCAGAGCAAAGACGCCGGGCTTTTGTTATACGACGGAGCCAAAGGTCTTTTATCTCTTCAACAAATAGTGAGCATAATAATAAACAAAGATCCGAATAAAAAAATAGTCGTAAGACTCGACACCGAGGAGTTCTGGAATAAGACCGAAAACAGAATTAAAAGAGATGTGGAACACGCCATAGATTTCATAAACCGAACCAGAAGGCCTTACAGAATGAAACCGATGCCTTCGACATTCAGAAAGATAGTTCACGATATAGTACACGAAAAATATCCCGAGTACTCCACTTTTTCTCAAGGTCACGGAAGATTCAGGAGAGTCGTAATAAGATACCAAAAAAAGCAACAAACGAAAGACTCGTCCGGCCAGGCCGATTTATCGGAAACAACCGAAGAGAAAAAAGAAGAGGCGACGGACAATCAAAATGTACAATCCCAATGATACCATAGTATCCATAGCGACGGGACCTAAGGGAGCGATAGGCATAATAAGAATAAGCGGGAAGGATTCCTTTTCTATTTCAAAAAAAATATTAAAACCGGAAAAAGCATTTTTGGAGCCAAAACCCAACGCTTCATATCTATTGAAGATAACCGATGAAAAAAATAATTTAATAGATAGAGCCATGGTAATAACTTATCTGGCTCCCAAAAGCTACACCGGCGAGGATATGGTCGAGATATTTTGCCACAACTCTCCTTATATAATTAAAAAAACCGTAGAGCTTTTTATTAAAAACGGAGCCAGACAGGCTCGGGAAGGGGAGTTTTCTTTTAGGGCATTTATAAACGGGAAAATGGATTTGTCTCAGGCGGAGGGGATAAACGAACTTTTAAAAGCGGAAACCGAAAAACAACACAAAATAGCGATAAATCAAGTAAACGGAAATCTTTCCAAAAAAATTAATTTAATAAAAGAAGAACTGATAGAAACTCTTTCCGAGGTCGAGGTAAGAATAGACGATAGTTATGAAGAAATTGGCGAGATATCGATATCAGATTTTGAAAAAAGAATTAAAAATCTTTCAAATGTCATAAAAAAAATGACCGATACTTACTCCAAATCCGAGTTTATAAAAAACGGCATTAAAATAGCGCTTGTAGGAGCGCCGAACTCAGGCAAATCCTCTCTTTTAAATAAGATATTGGGATACGAAAGGTCGATAACTTCGGATATTCCCGGAACAACCAGAGATACTATAGAAGCGATATGCGAAATAGGGGGCATAAAAGCGGTTTTTACCGATACCGCGGGAATAAGGGCAGAAACGAACGACCCCATAGAATTGGAGGGCATTGAAAGGACAAAAAACGCCGTAAAGAATTCGGATGTGATAATATATCTTAAAGACATATCCCGAAACCAATCCCAAGACGATAAAATGGCTCTTGAGATAATAGAAAATAACGCCAAGGACTCCGCGTTTATATTAAGAGTTTATTCCAAATCGGACCTGTCACATATTAAACCGAAAGATAACTATTTGAAAGTTTCGGCGAAAACGGGGGAAAATATAGACAAGATTCTCTCTTTAATATCGGATAAAGAAGAAAAAGTCATAGACGGTTTTTACGACGAAATAATAACTTCTTACAGACATTATCAATGCTTATCGAACGCATTAAACGAAATAAATTCGCTTTTAAAAATAATAAACGGAAAAAATTACGAAATAATATCCGAGCATTTAAGACAGGCTTTAAACGCTTTAGAAGACATAACCGGCAAAACCACTCCGGAAGACGTTTTATCTAAAATTTTTAAAAATTTTTGCGTAGGCAAATAATATGAAAAACAATTTTATTAAATTCATAAAAAAACCCTCCCAATACTCGTTAGAAATAGAAAAAATAAATCCGAGTTTTTTTATCTGGATAATCGCGATATCGATTTTCGTAAAATTGACCTTCGATATATTATCTCCTCACGACTTTCCCAAAGAATTTTCATATGAAACCGCGGGAATTTTTTCTCCGACCGTATCGGAGTATCTGATATCTTATCTTTTAATATTATTTATAAACTTTTCCATATTTATTCCGATTATGCTTTTCAATATAATAAAAGACAGTTATTTTTTCAAATTCGTTCTCGTTAATCTGACGGGAGTTTTGTTTTTATCCATTCCTTTGCTATTAAAAGACTATCATATATATTTTGCGATAACTACTCCGATTATTATATGGTTTCTAATATCTCGAAGAAACAAAGAAAAATATTATACGCTTTTAAAATTGACCATATCCGCTCAGATAATATCGATAATTTCGGAACCATTTATGTTCCTCTCGGAATCGGCAAAAAACGAGATTCTATTTACTTCGACAAATTTGTTTTTCGCCATTTTATACGTAATATATTTCGTAAAACTTATCAAATCGAAATTCGACATTTCAATAAATAAAATAGTATTTTATTCCTTAACATCGGCCGTTTTTTCTTTAATATACGGATTTATAATATATCGTTCAAACATTTTTTCTTCAAATATAATCAAATTGCTTCTTTATTAATTTATGGCCATACTTGAATATCCAGTAAAATTCGACATAATAGTGGTCGGCGCGGGACATGCCGGAGTGGAAGCCGCGTTAATAGCTTCCAAAATGGGGGCGAAAACATTAATATTAACTCAAAACTTAGACACCATAGCCCAAATGAGCTGCAACCCTTCCATAGGCGGAGTCGGCAAAGGACAGATAGTTAAAGAAATAGACGCTTTAGGCGGGGCTATGGGAAAAATAGCGGACGCTTCCGCGTTAAATTATCATATGCTAAATACTTCAAGAGGACCGGCCGTAAGGTCGCCGAGGGCTCAATGCGACAAGAAACTATATCATATAAACGCAAAAAAAATGCTGGAAGAGCGAAAAAATTTGTTTTTAATTCAGGACGAGGTATCTCATATTAAAATAGAAGGCTCGAAACTTAAAGGAGTATTAACTGCAAGAAACGTATTTTATTCGTCTAAAATCGTAATAATCACTACCGGAACATTTTTAAAAGGACTCATACACATAGGAGAATTTACCGCTCCGGGCGGAAGATACAACGACCCTCCTTCAAATACACTTTCGGACGAATTAAAAAAATTGGGATTTAACATCCTGAGGCTTAAAACCGGAACTCCCATGAGGCTTAACTCAAAAGACATAAAATTCGAACTATGCGAAAAACAACCTTCGGATAACCCAGCGGTAGGTTTTTCCATATTCACTGACAACATAGAACTTAACAAGAGAAATTTCCTTCCATGCTGGATAACGAGAACCTCCGAAAAAACGTTTGAAATAATAAACTCAAATCTCAAAAAAAGCGCCTTATATTCCGGTAAAATAAAAACGATAGGTCCTAGATACTGCCCGTCGATAGAAGATAAGATATATAAATTTCCTCATCATAAGACCCATCATATATTTTTGGAACCGGAAGGATTTAATACCAACGAATACTACGTAAACGGCCTATCGACCAGTTTAAGCGAAGACGTTCAAATAGAAATAATAAAATCCATAGACGCGCTGAAAGACGCTCAAATAATAAGACCGGGTTACGCCATAGAATACGACCTTTCAAATCCATCCGATCTAAAATATACCTTAGAGTCCAAAATAGTGGAAAACGTCTTTTTAGCCGGACAGATAAACGGCACCACAGGATATGAGGAAGCGGCCGCCCAGGGTTTGATAGCCGGAATAAACGCCGTTTTAAAATTAAGAGAAGAAGAACCTTTTATTTTAAAAAGAGAAGAATCATATATAGCAGTAATGATAGACGACATAATAACAAGAGGTGTGGACGAACCCTATAGAATATTTACATCGCGAGCCGAATTTAGAATAGCGTTAAGACAGGATAACGCCGATTTAAGGCTTACAAAATACGCTTTTAAACTAAAAACGATAGAAGATTATTACGAGCCTAAATTCAAAAAATATGAAGAACTATATTTTAATTTCCTAAAAAATTCCGCTTACGCCAACTGCTCTGAAAAAGAAATAGATCCGTGGAAAGCCGAAAACGCGAAAGAAGCGGCGGAAAACGAAATTTTTTATTCGGCATATATAGAAAGATACAAAAGGGAGGCGGAAAAGTTTAAAAAATTGGAAGAAGTAAAAATACCCAAAAACTTCGACTACTCCGCCATAAAGGAACTATCCATAGAAACAAAGCAAAAACTTTCTAAGATAAAACCGGAAAATTTGGCTCAGGCTTATAGAATTCCCGGGATAACCGTAACGGATATACAATTAATATGGGTTTTGATAGAAAAAAGAAAATATGCTAAAACAGATAGAAAAAACAATTAAAGAATATTCTTTAGATATAAATGACGACTCGATAAATTTATTATCGGAGTTTGCAAAAGAAATACTGGATAAAAACCAAAAAATAAATTTAATATCGAAATCAGACGAGAAGAACATAATAGAAAGACATATAATAGACTCGGCTATGGTTTTAAAATCCGGATTTATATCCGAAAAAATAAATAACATAATAGACATAGGAAGCGGAGCGGGATTTCCCGGAGCGGTAATCGGGATAATCTATCCTGAGATTAAAATAACACTTTGCGAACAGAGAGAAAAAAAAGCGATGTTTTTGATTTGGATAAAACAAAAATTAAAGCTCGACAATATAGAGATATTAAACAAAAGAATAGATAAAAAAAACCAACTAAAATACGATATGGTCACTCAAAGAGCCGCGGCTCAATTTGAAGAAATATACCCCATAGCGTATTCACTTTTAAACGAAAACGGAACTTTCGTTTCATGGATGAGCGAAAAAGATATAACAAAAATAAAAGATGATAAAAAACCCGATTTTATATATAATTATTATTTGAAGGACGGGATAAAACGTTCTTTAGGTTTATGGCGTAAAAAAGATTTTTAATATCCGGAGGTTCAATGCATTTTTTTAATTATACATTTACGCCTTTCGGCGTAATAACCGTAATTTTCGCTATAACTCTGTCTTCTCCGGACAAAACGGATACTCTAATAAGTCTTTTTACTTTAGCTATCCAGTTTATCGTAAACTTTTACGTATTTAAAAACATATACAAATTCCAAAAAAACATGAACGCGACGAGGGTATGGCTTGTAATATTTAATATACTTACCGCTTCGGTCGTTTTTTATTTTATAACCGCATACTGGGCTCCAAGCTGGCTTTTATACGCCATGCCTTCGTCTTTTGCGGCCACATTTCTAAACAGAAAAAAAACAATTTTAATTTCAATATTATCCGTATTTGCTATGTTTTTCGTTTATTGGCTTAGAAGCTTATTATTACAACTGGATATTTCGCTGCAAATGTGGGCTATGGCTTTATCTCACGGACTTTTTATCCTGACAATCTCGATATTTATAAACAACATGTCCGAAACCATGATAAAAATGAGGTCCAACGGTTAATGGATATAATATACAGGTTAAGAATATTATTCTGGTTTTTAATAGTTTTGATATGGGGGGTATACCTTTACCAATACATATCGGAGGATATGAAGGAATCGCAAAAAAACAAAATAATTTTAACCAAAGAAAAAAAACAATCGTATAACTTAAAAACGGAAAAAAAAAATGACACTTCTTATTCGATTCCCCAAACAGTGATAATAACCACCGACTCCAATACCGCGGAAACTAAAGAAGATACTCCGAAAGAAAGAATAATGATATCCAAAACCCAGGGCATTTCATTGCCGCAGGAACACTACAAAACCGAACCCGAGATAGAAACCAAACCGATAAAGGAAAAAAAACCTTCTTTAACCGTCCCGGAAGGTTTCAAATTTAAAGAAACCAGGCATTTTTATCTATACGTAGATTCGAAAATAGACATTGAAGAAATAGAAAAAGAAATAGAAATGTTGCACGGAGAAATAATGATAGACCTGATAGCATTTTCTCCCTGGACAAGGGACGACAAGGTTCATATATATTTGACATCTACTCCCGAGAAATACCAGCAACTTTCCGGCCGTCCCGCATGGTCGGGGGGAGCGGCGAACCTGAGAGAGAAAAAAATATATCTTTATAAAAGCGACGAGTGGTTCGGGATATTGGCTCACGAGCTTACTCATATATACTTCGACAGTTTCTTCGGAGGATACGACAAAAGCCCTTTATGGTTAAGCGAAGGCGTGGCGGTATATATACAGGTTGAGAGAGCTAAAACCTATCCGAACTGGCTTAAAGAAAACATAGGACATATAAAAAACGGAAGCGGATATAACATATCGGATCTTATTAAAATAAAATCTCTGGAAGATGCGGACGAGAGAAGCGTAAAACTCTGGTATGCGCAAAGCTATTCTCTTGTAAATTTTCTTTTGAAAGTTCAAAGAGGAGATAGTTTTTATCAATTCTGCAAAAGGATAAGAGACGGAGACTCTCCGTCTAAGGCTCTTTTTAACGCTTACGGCAAACCCTATACCACGATATCGGCGCTTGAAAGCATATGGCGAATGGACGTTAAAACAGGAAACATTACGGGAGTAACCAATTAAAACATATTAAATCTTCTTAAATATTCCTCTCTCGTTCAATACAACTCAAAAAAAACTCAAAAAAAAATCTGACAATAATCAAAACAAACTCTTGACAAAATAAAAAAATTGGATTATACTATCTTTTTAAGGTGGTTAAAAGTGGTGAAAAGTGTTTTAAAGTGTATAAAAGAGGAGAAATGAGTTCCTTCTACGGAGAATACAAATTCGTCATAGACTCAAAGAACAGATTGTTCGTTCCGTCAAAATTTAGAGACGAGCTAAAAAAAGAAAAAAGCAAAAACTTTATGATAACGATAGGCTTAGACGGATGCCTTTACATGTTTCTTCCATCGGTCTGGAACGAACTTATAAAAAACAATATGGAAATATTTAGAGCGGACAACCGTGAAGAAGAAAGAGCCTTTAAAAGATTTTTCTTTTCAAACGCTCAAGAGATTTCCGTAGACCCTCAGGGAAGAATACTTATTTCGCAAAACCATAAAAATTACGCGGAAATAAAAAAAGAAGTTTTCATAATAGGAGTGGGGAATAAAATCGAAATATGGTCGAAAGAAAAATGGGAAGAATACAACAAATCGGCGATAAAATCTTCCTTAAAAAAGTTTTCCAAGATATTAGACATATAAATATGATAGTTATGGAAGAAAAATATACTCATACATCGGTAATGATCAAGGAAGTCGCGGAGCTTTTGATAACCGATAAAGGCGGAATATACTTAGACGGCACCATCGGAATGGGGGGACATGCGAAAAAAATTCTTGAAAAATTGGAACCGAGCGGAAAACTAATAGGCATAGACTGGGATCCGGAGATGCTGAATATCGCGTCGAATAATCTATCCGAATTTTCTTCTCAAATAAAACTTATAGGCGGAAACTTTGCAAATTTGGACGAGATATTGAGAAAAGAAGGGATACTTCACATATCCGGCCTTCTTTTGGACCTCGGAGTAAGCTCTTTACATTTCGACAAACCTTCAAGAGGTTTTAGTTTTAGAAAAGAGGGGCCGTTAGATATGAGAATCAATCCTGCAAACCCGTTAACCGCGTATACCATAATAAACACATGGCCTTACGAACAAATAGAACATCTCATAAGGATATGCGGAGAAAGGTTTTCTCATAAAATAACCAAAGCCATAATAGAACACAGGCAAAACTCGGAAATAAAAACTACCACCGAGCTTGCCTCGGTAATAGAAAAAGCGATACCCTTTAAGGCCAAAAACACTCGTTCTTCCCATCCCGCCACAAAAACATTTTTGGCTTTGAGAGTGGCGGTAAATTACGAATTTGACAATCTTACCAAAGCTTTGCAAAAAGCCATACATGTTCTGGCTCCCGGAGGAAGAATAGCGGTTATAACTTTTCATTCTCTCGAAGATAGGATAGTAAAAGAAACCTTCAGATTTATGGCTAAAATGGGCGGTTGGAAACTCGTAAACAAAAAGCCGTTGAGCGCTTCGGAAGAAGAAATAAACTCAAATCCCAGAGCCAGAAGCGCCAAACTAAGGGTTATAGAAAAAATAAAATAAAGGGGGAGTTATGAAAAAAAATAAAATAAAAATGTTAAACGGACTCATAAAAAAAACAAGGAAATGGGCGGGTTTTAAAACCGGAATAACTCCGAATAAGGTTTTCTACATTTGGGACAGGAATAATCTCACCAAAATCGAAACTTTTTCTGTATAATATAAGGAGGATGAAGATGAAATTTTTAAATAACAGGGCGATCATTTTTACGATAATAATGTTTTTTGTCCCGGTTTTAATAAAATCTCATAATCTTAAACTTACATATCAGATAAATTCCACGAAAAAAGAACTTAAAAAGCTTGAAACCGAAAACCAGTATTTAAAGAAAAACTTATACTCCTTATCTTCTCTTCCCAAAATAAGAAAACAAGCATTTAACATGGGCTTTAAAATAGCCGAACCTTATACGATAGTTATAATCGACGGTTCTTTAAACCAAACAAAAGAAAAAAAGGAAACTTTTTTTGCAAGAATTACAAAAAGCGTAACAAAACAGGATAATATTTAGCGTCCAAACTATCGTTATTATCTCGCATATTTTATAAAATAAATCTATGAACACTATAAACAAAAGGATCGTTTTTGTCAATTTTCTGGTAATAGTATCCTCTTTCGTAATACTCTCAAGATTTTTTTATATTCAGATAATAAGCCACGAAAAACTAAAAAAATACGCGGAAAACGAATATGAAAGGAAAACCACCGAGATAATGCCGAGAGGGGAGATATACGACATAAACGGAAAACTTCTGGCATCGTCCATAGTCAAATGGGACGTGGTTATAATGAAAAAAGAATTTAATAAATACGAAGAGCTGGACAAGCTTTCGAAAATACTTTCAATACCTTTAAAAGAACTAAAAGACAAAATAAACAAAGGCAAAAATTACATAAAAATAAAAAAGCTTGTGGAAAAAGACGCATACGAGCAGATTTCTTCTTTAAACTTAAAAGGGGTTTTGTTAGAGCCCCATCAAACAAGAATCTACCCCACAGAACTTGCCAGAGAAATAATAGGAGTATCTAACGAAAACACCGGGCTTACACAAACCGAAGCCGTAATGAACGATTATTTGAAAGGAAACATAGTGACAAAAGAAGTGATAAAAGACAGCAAAGGCAACATAATAAAAACCATAAACGAATTTTCGGATAAAATTCCTTCCAAAATATATCTCACCGTAGAAGAAGAGATTCAAAGTTTTGTGGAATCGGCTCTTGAAAAATATTATGCTGATCTCAACTGCAAAAACATAATAATTTTAGTTCAAAACATAGAAAACGGATTCTTGTCCGCATTGGGAGCTTACCCCAAAGATTACGTAAACTTGAAACCTTTCGAATTTGTTTACGAGCCGGGCTCCACTTTCAAAACCATAATTCTTTCCGCGGGTTTTGAAGAAAATAAAATAGAAGAAGACGATTACATAGATTGCGAAAAGGGATCCTGGAAAGTAAACCAAAAGCATACGATAACGGATCACGAGCCTTTGGGAAATACCAAACTCACGGAAGTTTACGCTCACTCTTCAAACATAGGTTTTGCGAAAATAGGTTTAAAAATAGGAATAGAAAAACTATATCCTTATATAAAAAAATTCGGTTTCGACTCAAAATATACCAACTTCCCCGGAGAGTCCAAAGGAATAGTGAAAGATTTTAAAAAATATAAAGATATAGACGTTATAACCACAAGTTACGGCTACGGCATAGCGGTAACCCCTCTTCAACTCATAAACGCATACACTTCCATAGCCAACGGAGGAATTTTGCTAAAACCTCATGTGATTTATAAAATTCAAGATGAAAAAAAAGAAATAGAGTTTAAAAGAGAAGAAATAAGAAGAACCGTATCCGAACAAACAGCCCGCAGAGTTACGGAGATGATGATAAACGTAGTGGAATTTGGAACCGGGGTAAACGCCCAGATACCGGGGTACTTTGTAGCCGGCAAAACCGGAACGGCCAACAAACTGGATTTAAAAACCGGGAAGTACATAAAAGGGGAAAACATAACTTCATTTTGCGGTTTTTTCCCGGCAAAGAATCCCAAATATTCCATACTGGTAATAGTGGATTCGTCAAAAAAATATAAGTACGGCGGGCAGACGGCAGCCCCGATATTCCAGGAAATTGCAAGACAAATAATAAGCCTAAAAAACATAAAACCGGAAAGAGAAATAGATTATTCCAAAATAAAGAAAAAGAAAAGCGTCGAGATACTTAACTAAAACCGGAGTTATTATGAGACTATCTGAAGTTTTAAAAAACACGGATATCGAGTGCTATTCGGAAATTGAAATAAAAGGAATATCGTTAAATTCAAAAGATATTAAGTCCGATTACATATTTTTTGCGATTAAAGGAAGGGAAAGCGACGGGAATCTTTTTATAGACGAAGCGATAAGAAACGGAGCGAAGGTTATAATAACCGAAGAAGAGATAAACAGGAAAGACGCAATAGTTTTAAGAACCAAAGATATTCTAAAAACCCTTTCTGTTTCTTCGAAAAATTTTTACTCAAATCCCTCCGAAAAACTTAACTTAATAGGCATAACGGGGACAAAAGGGAAAACCACCACCTCTTTTATAATAGAAAAGATATTAAATTATAACGGCATAAAAACGGGGGTAATAGGAACGATTAATTACAGAAGCAGCAAAAGGATAATCTCCGAGGCGGAAAACACAACGCCTTTAGCTTGCAAACTGAACATGTTGCTCGACGAAATAATAAAAGACGGGGACGAAGCCGCGGTAATGGAAGTATCTTCCCATTCGCTTAAATTAAAAAGAGTGGAGGATATCCAATTTAACTCTGCCATCTTTACAAACCTTCAAAGCGACCATATGGATTTTCACAAAACCATGGAAGATTACTCCCGATCCAAATTGATTTTATTTGAACTTTTAAATAAATCCGACAAAAAAAACAAAACGGCGATATTAAACGAAGACGATCCTTTTTCAACCGAAATAAAGAAAGTTTTAAGCAAAGAAATAAAAATTTTAACATACTCGATAGAAAAAAACTCGGATATAAAAGCTAAAAACATCGAACTAAATCCCTGGGGCTCAACTTTTGATATAGAACATGAAGGCGAAAAATACGAGTTTAAGACCGAGCTTATAGGAAAGCATAACATATATAATATTCTCGCGGCCCTTGCGGTCGGTATATGTCGAAAAATAGATTTTCAAAAACTATCCGAAGCAATTTTAGAAATCAAAACCGTTCCGGGCAGAGTCGAAAAAATAGAATCGGAAGAAGGTTTTTTCGCATATATAGACTACGCTCATACCGAAAAATCTTTGATAGAGGTTTTAAAAACTCTTAATTCCATACCGCATTCCAAAATAATAACGGTTTTCGGATGCGGGGGAGATAGAGACAGAACCAAAAGACCCCTTATGGGCAAAGCCGCGTCAAGTTTAAGCGATTTCGTCGTCATAACAAACGATAATCCGAGAACCGAGGATCCGTTGGAAATAATAAGAGAAATAGAAAAAGGAATTAAGGATTTGGGTAAAACCAATTATTCGGTAATACCTGACAGAAAAGAAGCTATAAATTACGCCGTAAATATGGCCCGGAAAAACGACATAATACTTATAGCGGGGAAAGGCCACGAAAATTATCAAATAATAGGTAAAGAAAAATTTGTTTTCAGCGATAAGGAAACGCTGATAGAGGCTATAAATTTAAAAAAGAAAAAGGAGAAAAAATGAATCTTGAAATAAAACCTTCCAAACTATGCGAAATCGTAAAAGGAAAAATCTTAATATTAAAAAAAGACGATAAAATAGATTTCTTCGTTACGGATTCAAGAAAATTAAAAAAAGGGGAGATTTTCTGGGCTCTAAAAGGTAAAAATTTCGACGGAAACGATTTCGTTAAACAAGCCGTAAGTTTAGGGGCCAGAGGGGTTATATCTTCAAAAAAATTAGAACAAAAATACATTGAAAAATTGGATTTTTTCATATATGTAAAAGATACTTTAAAGGCGCTTCATACTCTGGCCGAATGGCATTTAAAAAGATTCGATATAAAAGTGATATCGGTAACCGGATCAAACGGCAAAACCACAACGAAGGAAATGATATACGCGGTTTTATCTTCTCATAAACCTACCGTATATAACCCCGGAAATCTTAATAACGAGTACGGCCTTCCGATTTCCGTTTTAAACGCGGCTAAAATTCACAAATACGGAGTATTTGAAATAGGTTCTTCAAAAAAAGGAGAGGTTGGCGAACTTGCTAAAATAATAAATCCCCATATGGCGGTAATAACCACCATAGCTCCTGAACATCTGGAATTTTTCGAGACCATGGAAAACATATACAAAACCGAAACCGAAGTTATAAAGGAAATAAAAAAAGGCGGGACAATAATAATAAACGGAGACAACGATTATCTTAAAAAACTAAAAAAGTTAAAAAACGTTTTATCCTTCGGGTTTGAAAAAGAAAACGATCTGGTAATAAATTTTGAAAAAAATTATTCGCTTTTTCAATATCGAAATAAAAAATATAGGTTTAAACTGGCCAATCATATAAAACATAATTATCTAAACGCCGCGGCGGCGTTTATCGTAAGCGCGTTATTAAAAATCCCTTCATCGGTATTTTTTAAAGCCATAAAACGATTCAAAGGAGTTCCTTTAAGAATGCAAATAATAAAAAGGAAGAGATCGAAAATAATACTCGACGCTTATAACGCAAACCCGCAATCCATGGAATACGCTTTAAACGAAATATCCGGTTCAAAAAAATATTCTTTGATACTCGGAGATATGAAGGAACTCGGAAAGTATTCCGCAATCTACCATAAAAAACTGGCCGAGCAAATATTAAAACTAAAACCTAAAAACACGTTTCTAATAGGACCCGAAATAAAGACGACTTACGATTTTTTAAAAAACAAAATGAAAAATGTAAAATATTATAGTAGTACCGAAGACGCTTTATCGGATTTAAAAAAACACATAAGAGAAAACGAAACTACCGATTTTCTCATAAAAGCCTCGCGTTCTATGAGATTTGAAAAGTTCGTCGAAAAATAGTTTAACTAAAAGAGGTTATATGCTATATTACCTTCATTTTTTAAAAGAGCAGTTTTCTCCGCTTAATCTTTTTTACTACATATCGGTAAGACTTAGCGGCGCGATAATAACATCTTTTTTAATAGCCATGATAATAGGTCCTTTTATAATAAAAAAATTAAGGGAATACAAGATTCAACAAATACAAAGACAGGATGGACCGAAAACTCATCTCGCCAAATCCGGAACGCCGACCATGGGAGGAATAATAATTTTAATATCCATGTTGGTTTCGACGATTTTGTGGGCGAGACTGGACAGCAGATTCATAATAATACTTTTAATATCCACTTTGATACTCGCTTTTGCCGGGTGGCTTGACGACTACACGAAACTCATAAAAAAAGACCCCAAAGGTGCTCCGAGCTGGGTAAAATTTCTACTTCAAATAATAACCGCGATAATAGCGGTAGGGTATCTTGCTATAGAGCCACCGTCTTCTTTATATCCCACTCATCTTCTAATCCCTTATACCAAAAATATAATAATAAATTTGGGAATTTTTTATTTCATATTCGAAATGCTTGTAATAATAGGCTCTTCAAACGCCGTAAATTTAAGCGACGGACAGGACGGGCTTGCAAGCGGGCTTGTCATATTTACCGCACTGACATTCATAATAATGGCTTACTGTTCGGGAAACATTAAATGGGCCACATATTTGAAGCTTATATATGTTGAAGGCGCCGGAGAAATATCGGTATTTTTAGGCTCTATGGTCGGAGCATGCCTTGGATTTCTATGGTTCAACTCTTATCCGGCCGAAATTTTTATGGGAGACACAAGCTCTTTATTTTTAGGAGGAACCATAGGAATATCGGCCATAATGATAAAACACGAACTATTGCTTCCCATAGCCGGAGGCATGTTTGTAATAGAAACCCTTTCGGTAATCATACAAATGGCATCTTATAAATTAAGAAACAAAAAAAGAGTTTTTTTAATGGCTCCCATACATCATCATTTCGAACTGAAAGGCATAGCCGAATCGAAGGTAACCGTAAGATTCTGGATATGCGGGATAATGTTAATGTTATTGGCTCTTTCTTCGCTTAAAATAAGGTAAATATGTTCTTAAAAGAAAATTTTATAGGGAAAAAGTGCCTGATAATAGGAGGGGGAAAAAGCGGGCTAAGCGCCGCAAAGCTTTTAAATTCTCGTTTAAAATGCGACGTAATAATATCCGACTCAAAGCCGTTAAATACGAGATTTAAAACGATAATGGAAACCGAAGCCAACAAAATAATAAATACCGTAGATTTCGCGGTAAAAAGCCCGGGAATAGGAAACGAAAACGTCGTTTTAAAAAAATTAAAAGAACTTGAAATTCCGATATTTTCCGAAGTCGAAGTGGCTCTTTCTTTTTCCAAAACCGAAAATATAATAATGATAACCGGCACAAACGGAAAAAGTACCACCACATATCTTACCTGGCTTATACTGGACAATTATCTAAAAAAACGCAATAGTAAAGCCATATTGTGCGGAAACATAGGAAAACCCATATCTAAAGAAATATTAAAATCGAAAAAGGACGATTGGGTTGTAGCCGAAATCTCAAGCTATCAGATAGAAGACTCCACATATATAAAACCCAAAATCGCAATGATATTAAACATAACCCCCGACCACATAGAACATCACGGAAACATGGAAAATTACATAAACGCAAAATTCAAAATATTTTCTTTTATGGACCGAAACGATACCCTTATAATAAACAAAGACGATAAAATATTAAATAAGCTAAGAAACAAAAAATTTAAAATTTTGTCTTTCTCGCTCAAAGACAAAAAAGCAAACTCTTATTTTGAAAAAGGAAAGATAATTTTAAAACATAACGAAAAGACATACAAACTTAACCCGGCCAAAATACCGGGAGAACACAATCTTCAAAATCAAATGGCCGCTATAATAGCCGCAATCGAAGCCGAAGCGGATTATAAAACGATACAAAACACCCTCAATCTTTTTAAAGGGCTTGAACACAGGATAGAAATTGTCAGAGAGATAAACGGCGTAACTTATATAAACGACTCCAAAGCCACAAACGTAGATTCCACGCTTATAGCATTAAAAGCACTCGGGAAAAAGAAAAACATATGGCTTATTATGGGAGGAGTACATAAAAACGCGCCGTATACTCCTCTTTTAAGCCCCGTCAAAAAATATGTTAAAAAAATACTTTTGATAGGAGAATCGGCCTCCATAATAGAAAAAGATTTGGGTAAATCCCAAACCGTAAGATGCGAAACGTTGGAAAACGCGGTTAAATACGCTTTTAAAAACGCCTCGAGAGGAGATATCGTTTTATTATCTCCCGCATGCGCTTCTTTCGACCAATTTAAAAACTACGAGGACAGGGGAAGAAAATTTAAAAAAGCGGTAAATATGCTATGAAAAAAAGAAGAGAGCCTTTTTCTTCCGTTTTTCCCACGAAAATAAATTTTAGATTCTTCGACTATCAACTTTTTACCGCCATAATAATACTCGTAATAACCGGACTTTCGTTTCTCTACTCCTCAAGCTCCGCCATAGGCATATCCAGGTTTAACGATACGGCTTATTATTTTAAAAAACAGCTTTTATGGACCATGGGCTCGGTCGGGATAATGCTTTTTATATCTTTTATAGAGATTGAAAAACTAAGGAGATACATACCCGCCGTAGTAATATTCGTCATAATTCTTTTGATCTTGACTCTTTTTATGCCAAAGATACAAAACACCAGAAGATGGATCCCTTTGGGTTTTATGAATCTGCAAACTTCCGAACTTGCCAAAATAGCTTTCGCGCTTTTTATAAGCGACTACATAGACAGAAATTTTTCCAGATTAAAAAACATAAAATATTTTTTAAAACCTATTTTTATAATAGGTTTTATGATATTTTTAATAGCTTTGCAGCCCGATTTGGGAACTCCAGCGTTGATATTCGGATCCGCCATAATAATTCTTTTTTCATACGGAGCAAATTTGATACATATCTTGATACCTTTCATAATAGGAGTTATAGGCGCCGCGATAGAAATAATAAGACATCCTTATAGAATAGGAAGGATAAAAACTTTTTTGTCTCCCTGGGACGATCCCACCGGAAAAAGTTTTCAGCTGGTCCAATCTCTGGTAGCCATCGGAAGCGGTTGGTGGTTGGGGAAAGGTCCGGGAAACTCCATTATGAAACTAAATTACCTACCGGAATCTCACACCGACTTTATATTTCCAATAATAGCCGAAGAAATCGGGTTTATAGGAGTGGCGGGAATAGTTTTCGCTTTTGTTTTTATATTTATGAAAGGATATAAAATATCCAAAAATTCTTCAAGCTCATTCCTATCGATACTTTCATACTCTTCGGTTCTGATAATAACCGCCCAGGCTCTATTTAACATAGCCATGACAGCGGGCCTTGTTCCCACCAAAGGACTGCCCCTTCCTTTCTTTTCATACGGCGGTTCTTCAATAATAACAAACATGATTTTATCCGGTTTTATTCTAAACGCTTCATTAAGGAGAAAACGAATATGAAATTAATAATAGCGGGCGGGGGAACCGGCGGACATTTTTATCCCGGATATGTAATAGCGAAAGAGCTTGAACTAAAAGGACACGAGGTCGTTTTTGCCGTTAAAAAAAACGACATATCCATAGATATTCTCAAAAGAAACGATATCCCTTTTTTCGAACTGGATATGGTTCCTTTGCCGCGCTCGTTAAATCCGATAAGGTTTTTAATTTTCATTTATAAATTCGCAAAATCTTTATTTTTATCTTTAAAAGTTTTAAAAGATTATAATCCCAACGCCGTAATGGGAATGGGAAGTTATGTCGCTTTTCCAATAGTAATCGGAGCAAAAATTAAAAAAATCAAATCTTTCATTCACGAATCAAACTCGATCTTCGGAATAGGAAACAGAATATGCGGAATTTTCGCAAAAAAAGTTTTTTTAGGTCTTCCTGTAAGAAACAACCCCTTCAAATCCAAAAGCATACTTACCGGAACGCCGATAAGAAAAAGCTTCGAAGAAAAACCCGATATCGAAAAGATAAAAGAAAAACTCAAAATAAAAAATCAAAAAACGATAATAACCGTTTTCGGAGGAAGTCAGGGTTCCAAAAACATAAACGAGGCCGCATATTATTTTGTTTTAAAAAACAAAACAGAAAAAACGAATTATACGATAATACAGATAACCGGCAAAAAAAATTTTAATGAAACAAAAAAAAGATACGAAGAGTTCGAGCTTATCGACGAAAACTTGATACTCTTCGAGTATTATGAAAATATGCAAGAGATATATGCGATAAGCGACTTGATAATATCGAGAAGCGGAGCTTCCACCATATCGGAATTAATAAAAGTAAAAAAACCGGCCATACTCATACCTCTTCCATCATCCGCTCAAAACCATCAGTATGAAAACGCAAGATTCCTATTCGAAAAAGAATGTGCTTTAATAATAAAAGACGACGAAAACTTAAGGCACAATTTGATTAAAAACATTTCTTTTCTTTTAAAGGGGAATCGTCTTAGCGTTATGACAAAAGGTTACGAAAGAATAGAGATTCCATCCGGACAAAAAACTTTAGATTTGATATTAAAAGAAATAACCGATTTATAAATCTATCGACTCGCAAGCTACATATCCGGATGTAAAAGCGAAATGAAGATTATAACCTCCGGTTTTACCGCAGACGTTTAAAACCTCGCCTATTATATACATCCCTTTGTTTTTTTTAGATTCGAAACTATCGCTAACCTCGGCAAGAGGAACTCCGCCTTTTTTAGTCATGGCATAATCGAATCCCATAGCCGAAAGCCCCGAAAGCTTAAAGTTTTTAATTTTATCTATTATAGACGAAGCGACGGATGAGTTAAATTGAAAATCAGGATTAATCTCGCAATATTCAGATAAAAAATCCGCAAATTTCGGATCAAACATCGATTTTAAAACCTCAAAGACCTTCAAATTTTTAGGCCTGTTTAGAAAAAAATCTTTCATCTTTTTTTCGGAAACTTCCGAAATAAGTTCTATCGTTATCTCGTCTATTTTTTCTCCCAAATAAAACGAAAGCTCCAAAGCGAACGGCCCGGAAATGCCGTAGTCTGTAAATAAAATTTCGTCTTCTATAATCTTTCCGTCAAAAAGCTTGGTTTTTGCGTTCATTCTTATGCCGTTTAAAGCGGAAAGATCGGGCTTTAAAACCTTAAAAGGAGTTATAACTCCGACCGGAGGGATTATTCTATGTCCGAATTTCCGCGCTATTTTCATTCCGAAATCCGTTCCTCCGATCTGAGGATAAGATGGACCTCCGCAAGCGATTATAATTTTTTTGGATTTTATTCGATATTTTTCGGAAACAAAATCTTTCTTTTCGTATTGATGCGGAAGAGTTTTAAAACCGATTTCAAAAATATCCGATTTTTTTTCTATATCTAATACCTCACAAAGTTTTAATATCTCCGCTTTTTTGGTTTTTAAAAAAATATCGAAAGCGTTTACCACGCTCTCCGCTTTTTGAGAAACCGGAAATATCTTTCCCTTTTCTTTTTCTACGGTCATAATACCTAATTTATCGTTAATATACGAAACGATTTTTTCGGGACCGCAGGACGAAAAAATACGATCCAATTTCGGATAATCGTCCGTTATATAAAATCGGGAAGATATATTCGAATTGGATATGTTACACTTGCCGGCTCCTGTAGATAAAATTTTTCTTCCTATTTTCGAATTCTTTTCTATCAAAATGGTTTTAAATCCTTTTTCGGCTAAAACGCAGGCGGAGATCAAACCTCCGGCACCCGCTCCGATTATAGCTACATCGTAAATTTCGGTTCTCATAATGAAATTATATAAAAAATTAGAATCTTAAATATTAAATAGCTTTTGGAAAGTCCATTTAAAAAAGACGATATCCTATTTTGTATAATATTTTTATGATCGTCCTTAACGACAAAAAAATACCAAATCCCAAAAAAATTTCTTTACTTTTAAAAAAAATGGAAATCAAAGACGGAGTATGCGTAATATTAAACGGCAAAATAATAAAAAAAGACCGATGGGAAAAAACCGAAATCAAAGACGGCGATAAAATAGAAATTGTAGGATTTGTGGGCGGAGGATAATATAATTTATGCAAAAACACTTTGAAATAGCCGGGAAAAAACTTAAATCGAGGCTTTTTATAGGAACCGGAAAGCTTCCCACCTATAAGATAATACCCCAAATGCTTTCAAGATCCAAAGCTGAGGTCTTAACTGTGGCCGTGAGAAGAATAAATCCCGATTCAAAAGTAGAAAACATACTGGATTATATACCAAAAAACGCCGTAATAATGGTAAACACATCCGGGGCCAGAAACGCAAAGGAAGCGGTAAGAATAGCCGAGATAGGGGCCGAAATAACGAAAACGGACTGGATAAAAATAGAAATAGAGGCGGATACGAGGTATTTAGCTCCGGACAACGAAGAAACGGTTAAAGCCACAAAAGAATTATCCAGAAAAGGTTTTAAGATATTTCCTTATATAACGCCCGATCTTATAACCGCAAAAAAATTACAGGATGCCGGAGCGGTTTCGGTAATGCCTCTGGGTTCTTTCATAGGCACGAACAAAGGAATAACGGCAAAAACTCTTATAGAACCCATAATAAAAGAAATAAAAATACCGGTTATAATAGACGCCGGAATAGGCAGACCTTCTCATGCGGCCCAAGCTATGGAAATGGGGGCGGATGCGGTTTTGGTAAATACCGCGATAGCCATATCCAAAGACCCCGTAAAAATGTCCGAGGCCATGTCGAAAGCCGTTGAAAGCGGAAGAATGGCTTACGAGATAGGCATATTAAAAGAAGAAGACTACGCCAAACCGAGCTCTCCTCTGACCGATTTCTTAAACAACTGATATGTTTTCCGACATAATAAGCCTTGAATTAAAAAAATTTAAAAAAATAAAAAGGGATTTAAACCGCGTTTCCGTTTCATACGAAGAAATAAACGAAAAAAGCTTATTAAAAAACTTAAACTCTAAACTCGAATTGGAAAGGCTTGCGTTAAAGTCGAAAGAAATAACGGATTCCTTTTTCGGTAAAACCGTATTATTATACGCCCCTTTATATATATCCAATTACTGCGTAAACGGATGCTCTTACTGCGGTTTTTCCGCGACAAATCGCATAGAACGAGACAAACTCGAAGATAAAGAAATAGAAAAAGAAATGATTGCGTTAAAAGAAAAAGGATTCGATACTATTTTAATACTCACCGGAGAGGATAGAATAAGATCCGGCGTAGGATACATATTAAAAGCGATAAAAATCGCTCGAAAATATTTTTCGGAAATATTGATAGAAACATACCCTTTAGAACAAGACGAATACAAAAAACTTATAGACAACGGGCTTTGCGGTGTTACTCTTTATCAGGAAACTTACGATAAAAATCTTTATTTAAAACTTCACAAATTCGGTCCAAAGAAAAATTTCGAATACAGGCTTAACGCCATAGAAAGAGCGGTTAAAGCCGGGATAAAAGAAGTAAACATAGGGCCTCTTTTAGGATTAAACAAAAACTTCGATTTTGACGTTTATATGACTCTTATGCACGCTAAGCATATTCAAAACAACTACCCCGAGGTCGAAGTATCTCTATCATACCCGAGAATGAGAAGCTCGGTTTCAAAAATAAAAACATACCCGGTTACCGACATAGATTTTGTAAAAATAATATGTCTTTCAAGATTATTTTTAGAAAGAGTCGGGATAAACATATCTACAAGAGAAAACGCTTATATAAGAGACAACCTTATAGGCATCGGAATAACCAAGATGAGCGCCGAATCAAAGACGACGGTAGGGGGATATTTTCAAAATTCCTCCGATTTAAAACAATTTGAGATCGAAGATTCGAGAAGTTTAAACGAAATAATAAAAATCATAGAAAAAAAAGGATATAGACCGGAATTTACCAACTGGGTAAAAATATAATTATGGGAGACATAAACAAAATATTTGAAATTTACTTCGATAAAGAACAAATTAAAAAAATAAGAAAATCCAAGATACTTATAATAGGATGCGGCGGGTTAGGGTCAAACATAGCCCATATTTTATTAAGAACCGGATTTCTAAATCTAACCATAATAGATTTCGATTCGGTGGAACTAAAAAATCTAAATAGACAAAATTTTCTCGCATCGGACATAGGAAAACCGAAGGTTTACGTTTTAAAAAGCAATCTTTTAAAAATCAATCCCAAAGCCAAAATAAAAGCTTTAAACAAAAAGATAAACGAAAACGATTTGAAAAAAATAATCGGAAAATACGATCCGGATATAGTCGTGGAGGCGGTGGACAAAGAAGAAACGAAAATGTTTATATTTGAAACGGCCGTAAAAATGAAAAAAAAGTTAATTACCGCAAGCGGCATAGCGGATTTTGGAGACGTAGAAAACATAAAAATAATAAGAAAAAAAAATTATACGATAATAGGAGATCTTAAAAAATCAATTAAAGAATTTAAACCTTTAGCGCCCAAGGTCTGCGTGGTGGCATCGATGCAGGCGGATGAGGTTTTAAGAAGAGTTTTAAAAGGAGAAGAGTATGAATAAAAAGGAAAAAATAAAACTTTTTGAAACTCAAAACATATATTGCATAACCGACGAAAAACACTCCAACGGAAGGAATAACATAGAGGTTGTCAAAGAAATGCTTAAAGCCGGGATAAAAATTATTCAGTATAGAGAAAAATATAAAGATCAGATAGAGAAATACAAAGAATGCGTCGAAATAAGAAAACTTACTCAAAAATACGGCGCCGTTTTCATAATAAACGACCACCCGGACCTTGCGATTATGGTAAAAGCGGACGGCGTCCATTTAGGCCAGGAGGATTATCCAGTAGAAGCGGTAAGGAAACTTGTTGGAAAAGATTTCATAATAGGAGTATCGACTCACGAACCGAAACAATATATTAAGGCGGTAAAGGAAAAAGCGGATTACGCCGGAGTCGGCCCGCTATTTGAAACCCATACAAAAGACGATGTCATGCCGCCCGTCGGATTAAAATATCTTAACTGGGTTGTAAAAAACAAAAAAATACCTTTCGTAGCCATAGGCGGAATAAAAGAGCATAACATAAAGGATGTAATCAAAGCCGGTGCGAAATGCGTATGCCTTGTAACCGAGATAACCCAATCTCCGAACATAAAAGAAAAAATAGAAAAACTCAAAAAGAATTTTATATACTAAAATGCAAAACCCATTCGATAAATACGCCGTAGAGTACGATAGATGGTACGATGAAAATAAATTTATTTTTTTATCAGAAGTTGAGTCCATAAAAAAAGCGATAGACTTTAAAACAAACGACTCTATTGAAATAGGAGTTGGGACAGGAAGATTTGCGAAAGCCTTAGGGATAAAGTACGGCATAGACATATCGGAAAACGCCCTTAAAATAGCGCAAAAAAGAGGAATTAAAACCTATAAATCTAACGCCAATAATTTACCTTTTGAAAACGAAAAATTCGGCTCCGTTTTTATTATATTTACCGCTTGTTTTCTAAAAAATCCTTCAAAAGCCGTAAAAGAATCGGTAAGGGTTTTAAGAAAGAAAGGGAAAATAATAATAGCCATGATAAATGGAAACAGCGATATGGGAAGATATTACAAGAAAAAAAGAAAAGAAAATATTTTTTATAAAAAAGCAAAGTTTTATTCTCCAAAAACGATACTAAATATTCTTAAAAGAACTGGAATTAAAAAAATCAAAACATACCAGACTCTTTTTGCCAATCCCGAGCTAATAAAAAACTCAAAAATAATAGAAAAAACAAAAAATGGACATGACAAAGGCGGAGTGGTGGTAATAAGAGGGGAAAAATGAGCATTAATATTATTTTCATAATACTCGGATTTATAGTTTATTTTTTATCCTCTTTTTTTGCCTCCTTCGAAATAGATCCTTTTTATCGTCTATATTATATATTCGCCTGGTATCCTTACATATTTTTTATTGATGGGGTCATCTACTCAATCAAAAAAGATTCTTTAATAATTTCAAGAACAAAAGAGTTTATTTATATGCTTTTGGTATCAAGTGGCTTATGGTTTTTATTCGAGATATTTAATATATCATTAAAAAACTGGTCTTATATAATGCTTCCCTACGACGCTTCACTGAGATACTTCGGATACATAGTATCTTATGCTACGGTTCTTCCCGCGATATTTGAGACGACTGAATTTATAGAAACAGCGTTGAAAAATGAAAAATTAGAAAAAATAAAATTAGCAGAAATAAAAAATTTAAAGACGAATAAAATGATTTATTCCGGCTTAATCATAACAGGGATAACTCTTATAACTGCGAAATATTTATTCCCCTTAATATGGGCTGCTCCAATACTTATAACCGAAGGTCTGAACCTGAAATTAGGTACGAGATCTCTTATAAGGGAATTATCAGGCGGAAACCTTAAAAAAATAATAAGCGTTGGAATCGCCGGTTTGTTCTGTGGTTTTCTCTGGGAATTTTTCAACTACAAAGCAGGAGCAAAATGGATATATCACCTACCATATTTAAACTCTCCAAAATTATTCGAGATGCCAGTAGCTGGATATATCGGTTTTATATTTTTTGCTTTTGAGTGTTATTCAGCATATAATCTTTTAAGTTACTTTAAGAAAGGAATAAGCTGGGAGATGGACACACAAACACCGCTGTTTAAAAAGGAGTATCCATATTATTTGCCGATACTTATATTAATAGTTTCAATAATTTCAGTAATTTCAATAAACCTTATAGATAAATTCACCGTCCAGACATTCACAATATTCTAAAAAGAGGGGACTTCTTATCTTCTCTCCCCATCGGGGAGAGATTTAGAGTGAGGGGGGGGATTGTATGGGGATTTTGGAATTGGGAAT